>SAMEA104404100__coassemble_472_pt1 | contig 44763 bp, 46 predicted proteins | sample SAMEA104404100__metabat2_high_PE_039 | metagenome-assembled genome bin SAMEA104404100 (sample SAMEA104404100) | Balaenoptera acutorostrata | reverse complement strand
CAAGTGGCTTCTTCTCAATACAACGAGTAATCTCTTCAATCGAAAGATCTTTGTAATCGGCAATGCAGCCTTTTAAGATCGTTGCAAGTACCTGCTTATTACTTAAAATGTTTTTACATTGATGATCATATGCAGATGAACGATTTAAGCTATCTGCAAGTTTTAAGTCTGTATTCATGATGTACTTCCCCTTTCTAGCATCTTTTATATGCTTTCACCCATCTATACGTTGCGTGTTAGGGATTGTCGTAAAAACTTGCCAAATAATCAACATTTTTTGTCTATCTGTTTCAGCTTGTTTCACAATAAAAAAAGAAGGAGCGCTATACTCCTTCTAAATTGTCTAACGATAAGATCATCTTAAATTATAATTTAATAAATTTTTCAACATCGATAACAAAAATAGTAGCTCCTCCAACCTGTACTTCTACAGGGAATGAAGCATAACGTCCGATATCATAAGATGCTGTACTAGGTACAACTTCTGTACGTCTTCTACTATATTCACCAATGACTTCAATTGCGCGTTCTACTTTATCATCATCTGTTCCTACAATCAAGGTAGTATTACCAGCACGTAAGAATCCTCCAGTAGTAGCTAATCTAGTTACTTGGTAATTTTCTTTTGTAAGAGCACTAGATACTGCAGGGCTATCGTCATTAGACATGATTGCTAAAATTAATTTCATAAATACTCTCCTTTCGTTTTTACTATCATATATATTATGATAGCACTAAATCCTTGCTATTACAATTTATTTTAATTAATTTTGTAAAACGCTTTCAATGTAACTTTTGTAATTGTTTTCATATGCAAATAAGGCTGTTTGTCTAAATTTGAGTTACCGTCAACATAAGCTGTGCTATAATATTAACCTATAAAGAGGTGAAAGTATGAGTAGACTAGGATTAGTTCTAGAAGGAGGAGGCATGCGTGGTGTTTATACCGCTGGTGTGCTAGACTTTTTCATGGATCATAACATTTATACCGATGGGGTCATTGGCGTTAGTGCAGGGGCTTGTCATGGCTGTAGCTATGTTTCTAAGCAACGAGGGCGTGCATATCGCTGTAATGTGCCTTATATTAACGATAAACGTTATACAAGTGTGCATTCGCTTTTAACGACGGGGGATTTATTTAATGCAGAATTTATTTATGATATCATTCCAAATAAGCTAGACCCTTATGACTATGAAACATTTAATAAAGCTGCCATTCCTTTTTATGCAGTATCTAGTAATTTAGTGACTGGTGAAGCGGAATATAAACGTATTATCAATATGAAACAAGAAATCGATTATATACGTGCAAGTGCATCTTTACCCTTACTTGCGAATGTAATTGAAGTTGATGGAAAAAAATTACTTGATGGTGGTGTCTGTGATAGTATTCCTATTCAACAATTTCGTAAGATGGGATATGATAAAAACATCGTCGTCTTAACACAATGTAAAGATTATCGCAAAGGAAAAAACAACTTACTTCCAATCTTGCGAAAAGTTTATAAGCACTATCCAAAGTTTATCAAAGCACTTGAAACAAGACATATCATGTATAATCGTACGTTGAAAGAACTTGATCAATTAGAACAAAATCATGACGTCTTCATCATTCGTCCAAGTACACCTGTAACGATTAGTCGTCTAGAAAAGAATGAAGAAAAACTAAATGCTTTATATGAACAAGGTTATCAAGATGCACAAAATCAGTACGAAGAATTGAAACAATTCTTAGCGTTATGTAAATAAAATAAAACACCTCTTTTGTTACAAAGGGGTGTTTTTCTTATAAAATTAAGGGTTTTTAATGATTAAACGTTGAAACGGAAGTGTAATACATCCCCATCTTGAACAACGTAATCTTTTCCTTCTAGACGAAGTTTTCCAGCTTCTTTCACAGCTTGTTCACTCTCTAATTCATCAATATCTTCGAATTTGTAACATTCTGCACGGATGAATCCTTTTTCAAAATCGGTGTGAATAACACCAGCACATTGAGGAGCTAACATACCTTTATGGAAAGTCCAAGCACGCGTTTCTTGAACACCAGCTGTTAAGAATGTACATAAGTCAAGAATGCGATAAGCAGTCTTAATTACCTTGTCTAATCCACTTTCTGGAATTCCAAGTTCTTGTAAGAACATGTCTTTTTCTTCTTTATCAAGGCTTGATAATTCTTCTTCAATTTTAGCACAAATAGGAACAACTTCATTGTTTTCGCTATCTGCTAGTGCTTTTACTTTTTGATAATATACATTGCTATCTGGATCAGCAATTTCTTCTTCAGACATATTTGCGATGTAGATCATTGGTTTTACAGTTAATAAACTAAATGCTTTGATGATAAATAATTCTTCTTTTGTAAGATCTAAGCTTCTAGCAGGTTTTCCTTCTACTAATGTTGCTTGTAATTTTTTTAATACGTCTAATTCCGCAATCGCATCTTTATCTTTGTTCGTCAATGCTTTACGTTCTACTTTACTGATGCGATTTTCCACTGTTTGTAAGTCAGCCATGACTAATTCAAGATTGATGATTTCAATGTCACGAATTGGATCTACGCTTCCTTCTACGTGTGTGATGTCTGCATCGTCAAAGCAACGCACAACATGACAGATTGCATCTGTTAAACGAATGTTGCTTAGGAATTGGTTTCCTAGCCCTTCTCCTTTACTTGCGCCTTTTACTAAACCGGCGATATCTGTAAATTCGAATGTTGTATAAATTGATTTTTTCGTTTGGAATAATTCCGCTAAACGATCAATTCGATGATCAGGTACTTCAACAACTCCAACATTTGGTTGGATGGTAGCAAATGGATAGTTTGCTGCTTCTACCTGTGATTTTGTAATTGCGTTAAATAATGTTGATTTCCCTACGTTTGGTAATCCAACAATACCTGCAGTTAATGCCATAATATCCTTCCTCTCATTTTTTATACGTTTATACTAGCTTTATGCCCAAGTAATTGTATATTATTTCAGCTATTTAAACAAGAAAAAAGATTACATTTGCAATCTTTTTTACTCTTCATTTGCGTGTTCAATCACACGTTTTAATTTCTTTTCAAATTCCGTACGAGGAAATAAAACACTTGTGCCACATCCTAAGCATTTAATACGGATATCAGCACCCATACGAATAATTTTCCAATATTTAGATTTATGACAAGGATGTTCTTTTTTCATCTCTACGATATCATTTAAATCATATTCCTGTTTAATCATTCTTTACCTCCGATTCCGATTAAATTCCTTCACGTTGACGATAAGACTGCAATGTGTTTTCAATCAACATCGTAATGGTCATTGGTCCTACACCCTTTGGTACCGGTGTAATATAAGACACATGATCAATCACATCATCAAAGTCTACATCTCCACATAATTTATTGTTTTCATCACGATTGATTCCAACATCAATGACAACAGCACCCTCTTTAATCCAGTTTTTCTTCACTAGACGAGGTTTTCCAACAGATACCACTAAGATATCTGCCATGGATGTGAATTGTTCAATGTTTGGTGTTCTTGAATGACATGTTGTCACTGTCGCATTGCGTTTTAATAACAATTGCGCAACTGGTTTTCCAACGATGTTGCTACGGCCAATCACAACTGCATGTTTCCCACTTAAATCTTGCATACCAATTTCATCTAATATACGTACGATTCCTTTTGGTGTACAAGATACAAAGGAATTTTCATCTAATACTGTCATTCCTAAATTATATGGATGGAAACCATCAACATCTTTACTAGGATCAATAGCATGCAAAATCGCATGTTCATCAATCTGTTCTGGCAATGGTAACTGTACTAAAATCCCATCTACTTCAGGATCTTGGTTCAAGTCTTGAATGACTTTCATCACATCATCCTGAGTTACTGTTTCTGGTAATGTTACGATATTGTTTTCCATACCGATTTCATTACAAGCTTTTTCTTTTCCACGCACATAAGACATGCTTGCAGGATTATGTCCAACTAAAACAACCGTTAATTTTGGTAAACGTCTTCCTTCTTGTTTCCATTCTTCAATAGTCGCACGCATCTCATCTTTGATTTTCTTTGCGATTTCACTTCCGTATACAACTGTTCCCATGTATGATCTCCTATAATTCGTTACTATCTAATAGGATGGTCACTGGACCATCGTTTAAAAGCTCTACTTTCATATCAGCCCCAAAGATACCCGTTGGCACACTTAGTCCATATGATCGTAATTCTTCATTAAAATATTCATATAAAGGATTGGCTAGATCTGGTTTGGCAGCTTTGTCAAAGCCTGGACGTCTTCCACGTTTACAATCTGCATATAGTGTAAATTGGGAAATGGATAAAATGTCTCCACCAACATCCTGTAATCCTTTGTTCATCTTTCCGTTTTCATCTTCGAACACACGCAATTCTGCGCATTTTTTTGCGACTTTTTTAACAATTTCTTTCGTATCATCATGCGTGATACCAACCAATGCTAAAAAGCCTTCTTGAATGCTTCCATGAACGTTTCCATCAATGGTCACACTCGCATGTTTCACTCGTTGTAGAACCACTCTCATAGATTTGGTTCCTATTAATATGTTAAGATTTCAACACCATGTTCTGTCACTAATAGTGAATGTTCCCATTGTGCTGATAGTTTTCCATCTTCTGTATAAGCTGTCCATCCATTGTCTTCATCGATATATAGATGGTAGTCTCCTTGGTTGATCATCGGTTCAATGGTAAAGACCATACCTGGAGCAAGCACCATTCCTTTTCCCTTACGACCAACGTGAGAAATCATTGGATCTTCGTGGAATTCTTTTCCAACACCATGACCTGCAAAGTCCACAACAACGCTATATCCTTTGCTAGTCGCATATTCATAGATAGCAGCTCCGATATCTCCAACATGTCCCCAAGGTTTTACTGCTTTGATTCCTACTTCTAAGCATTCTTTTGTGACTTCGACTAAACGTCTTGCTTCATCACTGACATTTCCAATCATAAACATACGTGATGCATCTGAGAAATATCCATGATAAATCGTTGATACGTCGACGTTAATAATGTCTCCATCTTTTAAGATAATATTATCATCAGGAATACCATGACATACTTCATCATTGATAGATGTACATACACTTTTTGGGAATCCTTCATAGTTTAATGGTGCAGGAATTGCGCCATGAGAAACAGTATAATCATATACTAAACGATCGATATCTCCTGTACTCATACCAGCTTTGATATGTTTTGCGACATGATCTAAAACACCTGTATTAATCGCACTACTCTTTTTAATACCAGCGATATCTTTATCACTCTTAATCAAATAATGATCTGGTACAATTTCCCCTTTGCGAGCTAATTCTCTAATCTTTTCATCAAACTTTTCATGACATTGTTTATACTTTTTTCCACTACCACACCAGCAGCGTGAATTTCTATGCATTTCCATAATTAAACACCTCTTTTTCTGCGTATAGTATACCACGTTCAACACCATTTTTTAAGAACGATTTTTAGGATTCCAAGCTCCATCTAATGAAAATAAATGAAAAGAAAAAGAAAGCGTTGACATTTTATTACATTCCATATAAAATTGTATCAAAAGGGTGTGAAAAGTATGAAAAACAGAGAGACGTTCTCATCCCGCATCGGATTTATCTTAATTTCAGCTGGATGTGCAATCGGACTTGGAAACGTATGGCGTTTCCCTTACATTACAGGGCGTTATGGAGGAGCCGCCTTTGTATTATTGTATTTATTATTCTTGATGATTTTAGGTCTTCCAATTATGGTTATGGAGTTCTCCGTAGGGCGTGCTTCTAAAAAATCAGCGGCGAAATCATTCACGATTCTAGAGCCAGAGGGTACAAAATGGCATTTCATGAAATATGTATGTATCGGAGGGAATTACTTATTAATGATGTTCTATACAACCGTGGGTGGTTGGATGTTGAACTACTGCTTAAAAATGGTAACTGGAACATTTGATGGTCTACAAGCAGATGCTGTTGGGCAAGAATTTGGCAACATGCTTGCTGATCCGTTCCAAAATATTTTATGGATGGTTATTATCACTATTATTGGTTTCTTAGTATGTAGCCGTGGATTACAAAACGGTGTTGAAAAAATTTCAAAATATATGATGTCTAGCTTATTAGTCATCATGTTATTATTAGTGGCTCGTGCAGTTACACTTCCAAATGCAGCTGCAGGATTAGAATTCTACTTAGTTCCTGACTTTAGTAAGATGATTGAAAATGGCTTATGGGACGCCATCTTTGCGGCGATGAGCCAAGCTTTCTTTACTTTAAGCTTAGGTATTGGAGCACTTGCTATCTTTGGTAGCTACATTGGAAAAGATCGTTCTTTATTAGGCGAAAGTGTCAATGTATGTATTCTTGATACCTTCGTTGCCTTTATCGCTGGATTGATCATCTTCCCATCTTGTTTTGCCTTCAATGTTGATGCAGGAAGTGGTCCAGGTCTTGTTTTCGTCACATTGCCAAATGTCTTTAATGAAATGGCTGGTGGACGCCTATGGGGATCATTATTCTTCTTATTCATGTCATTTGCTGCATTGACAACCATCATTGCTGTATTTGAAAATATCGTAGCCTTTGCCATGGATAGTGGATGGTCTAGAAAGAAAGCGGTATGGGTAAACTTCTTTGCTTTATTAGTTCTTGCTTTGCCATGTGCATTAGGATTCAACCTATGGTCAGGCTTTGCCCCACTTGGAGATGGTTCTACGATTCAAGACTTAGAAGACTTTATCGTATCAAGCAATTTATTACCACTTGGTTCTTTATTATATTTATTATTCTGTACCCATCGTTATGGATGGAACTGGAAAAACTTCATCGAAGAAGCAAACACTGGTGTGGGTTTAAAATTCCCTTCATGGATTCGTAAATATGTTACCTATGTATTACCAATCATCGTGTTGATTATCTTCTTCCAAGGATATGTTGAAAAATTCACACAACCTTGGAATATTATCCTTCCAACGATCATCATCTTAATTACACTAGCGATTCCATTCCAAGCATGGTTTGCGAACCGCCATCAAAAATAATCATGAAAGAGAACAAACGTTCTCTTTTTTATTAGAGTATGATAAAATAATCTCTAGAAAAGAGGAAAAATCATATGAATTTTATCAAACGTTTTTGGGGGCACCTTTCTACCATCAATCATCACAAACGCTTAGTAACAACGCTTTGCTTTCGTTGCCATCTTTATAAACAAGGAATTCTTCATGATCTATCAAAATATTCTTTGGTTGAATTTTGTGCAGGTGTGAAATACTTCCAAGGATTTCGTAGTCCGATCAATCAAGAAAAAGAAGTGAAGGGCTATTCCTTAGGTTGGTTGCATCACAAAGGAAGAAACAAACATCACTGGGAATATTGGCTTGATAATGGAAGTGATGGAGAACCAATCAAAGCATTAGAAATGCCTGTGAACTATGTTGTAGAAATGGTTTGTGATCGCATCGCTGCATCAATGACATATAAAAAAGATGCTTACGACGATGGTTGTCCATTAGAATATTTTATGAATGGCTATAACCATGTACTGATGCATCCAAAGACAAAAGCATTAACGCAACATTTATTAGAATACCTACAGGAGCATGGGCTTGATCAAACAATCTTATATATGCGAAAAGAAATTCTGCATAATAAAAAATAAGCATCGCTGCTTATTTTTTTTATTACATTTCTTCGTCTAATCCGCCAATCATCTCTAATAGGCGATTCAAGTCTTCTGTACCGCTATATTTAATAACAATCTGTTTATCGTCGACTTTTACTTTTGTCGCAAAGCGACTTTGTAAACGCGCTTGTACATAATCTAAATTGATATCACGTTCTTTTTTAACAACTTCTGGTTTTGGTTCATTGATGCTTTTTACCAGCGCTTCTACTGCACGCACAGATAAGTGTTGTTGGATGGCTTTCTGGGCAACATCTTCCATCAGTGATGCATCCTTCAATGCTAATAACGCACGCACATGACCCATGCTTAATTCATCATTGATCACATGTTGTTGTACTTTTTCAGGAAGTTTTAAAAGACGTAATAAATTTGCGACATGCTCTCTTGATTTCCCAATGCGATGTGCTAATTCTTCTTGTGTATAACCTAATTTTTTAATTAGTTTTTCATAGCCTTGTGCTTCTTCAATTGCATTCAGATCTTCACGTTGAATATTTTCAAGCAAGGCGATTTCCATCATCTGTTGATCATCAAAGTCCATCAAAATAGCAGGGATTGTTTTTAAACCAGCTAATTTACTAGCACGTAAACGACGTTCCCCTGTAATCAATTCATAGCCTTTGACTGCTTTCTTAACTAGAATAGGAGTAAATACACCATGCAGTTTAATCGAATCCGCTAATTCATGAATCTTATCATCATCAAATTTCTTTCTTGGCTGATAAGGATTTGGTTTGACTTCATTCACAGCAACTTCAAATTTACTTTCCTGATGATCCTCTGTTTTACCCTGCTGAATATCTTCTAAAACATTACTTACATCTTCGCCAAAAATTGCGGATAGGCCTTTTCCTAATCTGGCACTATTGTCTTTTTTTGCCATTGTTATTCCTCCTATCGTTTTGCTTTCTTATTCATTTTTACAACTTCATTCGCAAGTCCTGCATAAGCTTTAGCTCCCTCACAACGAACATCATATTCAAAGATGGATTTTCCTCTTGATGGTGCTTCGGATAGCTTGACATTACGTGGAATATACGTACGATAAACACGATCTTTAAAGTGTTGACGAACTTCTTGTTGCACTTCGACACTTAATTTTGTACGTGCATCATACATCGTTAAAATGACACCTTCAATCATCAAGTCCTTATTAAACAATTGTTGTACTAAACGAATCGTTAATAATAACTGCGTTACACCCTCTAAAGCATAGTATTCGCATTGCACTGGAATGATGACAGAATCGGCTGCAGTTAATGCATTCGTATTCAATAATCCTAATGAAGGTGGACAGTCAATGATGATAAAGTCATATTGATCTTTAATCTTATCTAATTTCTTTTTTAATAACTCTTCTTTTCCCACTTCAAAGCGAGCCATTTGTAAATCTGCTCCCGCAAGTGAAATGTTTGCAGGCACAATATCAATTGGAGGAGTTGTTAGTTTTTTACGAATATCAACAACTTCGTAATCTTCCATCAACAAGTTATATACTGATAATTTATCTTCTCCAACTTCTGCTCCAACACCTTGTGTCGCATTTCCCTGTGGATCAAAATCAACTAATAATACTTTATTTCCAAGATATCCTAAACCAGCTGCAAGGTTAATAGAAGTTGTGGTTTTTCCAACTCCTCCTTTTTGATTTGATATCGCAATAATTTTTCCCATAACTCTTCAGACCTTTCTATTTTGGTATACGAATGGTCACAATAACCTCATCTTCGCATTCCTCTTCTTGCATAAGTGCATTACAGCCTACACGATTGATCATTTCTACACTTTGATGAATCGTATTTAAAGCAATCTTAATATTTTTACTAATGCCCTTTAAAAATGCTTTCTTTTTCGGCTTTGGTCCATCTTCCATCGTTTTCAACAGTTTTTCTGTCTGTGCAACAGTCAGGTCCTTTTTCTCAATTTTATGTAATACTTCTTTTTGTTTTTCTTCGTCTAAACCAAGCATTGCACGTGCATGGCGTTCTGTAATATGATGCAAACTTACTGCTTCTTGTACTTCTTGTCCTAAGTTTAATAAACGAATTTTATTTGCAATTGAACTTTGAGACTTCCCAATACGTAAAGCAAGGGCAGATTGGCTCAGTCCACTGACTTTCATGATTTCAATATAAGACTTCGCTTCTTCAATTGCACTTAGGTTTTCACGTTGAATATTTTCAACAAGTGCAAGTTCTGCCATGGATACATCAGTAGCGTCCATAATATGAACAGGAACTTCTATGGCACCATTTAAACATAGTGCACGATAGCGTCTTTCTCCTGCAATGATTTGATATTTCCCATCACATTCACGAACCGTAATCGGTTGAATGAGACCATTTTCACGAATGGATTGCGCAAGATCCATCAATGCATCCTGATCAAATTCAAGACGAGGTTGATAAGGATTTGGTTCAATTAGATCAATCGCAATCATTGTTGTATCTTTCATATTCTTCCTCCTTAAAGGGGATTCTTTTTAATCTGTGCAAATGCACGTGGATATTTTTTCGGTGTATTGTTCACCTTTTTGAATACGAAATTAATACGCGTAGAGCCATCAGATAGATGCTTTTCATCGCGCTGTTGTTCTTTACAACCTAACAATGCAATTCCCTTTTTCGCACGTTCATATTCTTCCAAGGCATTCGCCCCTTTTAAAGCTAAGAAGATACCATCTACCTTTACTAATGGAATACATAATTCCGCAAGCATCGGTAAGTTAGCAACCGCACGCGCACTGACAATATCAAAAGACTCGCGATGATCTTTCGCATAATCTTCCGCTCTCGCATGCACGCATTGTACATCATCTAAGCCTAATTCGTGACATAGTGCATCTAAAAAAGTAATGCGTTTTCCTAATGTTTCAACAATGGTCACCTTTAGATCAGGATAGACAATCTTTAATGGAATACTAGGAAAACCAGCTCCTGCACCAACATCACAAAAAGTTCCTTCTAATTTTACATCAAAAGAAGGCAAAATCGAATCTAAAAAGTGTTTCTCATAGATTTCATCTATATCGGTAATGGCTGTTAAATTCATCTTCTGATTCCATTCAACAAGCATACGCGCATAGGTTTCGAATTGTTCTTCTTGCTTTGCACTTAAGACAATTCCATTTTCTTTTAAAATTTGATTAAAACAATCTTTACGAAATAAATTAGACATAGGATCCCTCCAGTATTTACTATTATAACAAACTTAGTCTATTTACTAAACCATTTATTATGCTTTTTTACACAAAAAAGCCTCCTATCACAATGCTTTTGAATAGAAGGCTTCATTTATTTAATTGTATATCATCATATTCCTTTACCGATGTCTTTGCAGCTGAATTTGAACCTTTTGACTTGGTAGTTGCTATCAATTTGCAATACATCATTTTAAGAATACTACGTATCTGTTTCATTATGTCCACATAGGTCTTGCTTTCCTAACAAATATTACGTTGTGCAGATTTTCTAAGGATCTGCATGATCTTTTGCCTATGCTTCCATCCCAATGGCTATTCATTGAGTTTCATCTTAATCATCTTCTCGATAACTAGTAACATATTTATGATTGTTACTGATGTATATAAATTTCATAATTGAATCTATATCTTTAATGAGACAATACATCTTGAGTTTCCTATATCCCTATAGGTGGTAGTATCACTACTATCCTTTCCTGATACCTTGTCTGCTGTCACCAGTTCTTCTTCAGGCTTTAACTTCCGATGATCAACACCGTATTTTCGAGGATGTTGATAAAATGATATTGATAATAACTGTTCCTAGATGAAGCGCCTCTACAAGACACCTTTTCACGCATCTATTTGATTCAGTTTCACTTTATCAACGATTTATATCTCCCATCTTCTCACCGCTCTCTTTCTTTTCTTTTTCTTTACACCTTTATTATAGCTTTGTTTATCATAGTGTAAAGGGGAGTGGCATCTTTAGCAGACAGGTGGAAAGAATAGCTTTTTAGTCCAAATTTGTTAACATCACGCGTATAAAATGGTTCTTAGAACTCGTGTACATGCGCACTAAATGGCATTGGTAATGCTTGATTCCTTGTAATTGTGCATTTTCTTCTTTTGGCACATAGCCAATCTTTAATCCTTGTAGCGTTTCTACACGAATGGCCTTTGGATCATACACATTATCTGTTTCATACACGATCTGCAATAAATCTTGTTCTTTGCATTCGTGTAGAATACGCTTGTAGTCACAATAGCTTGTGCCGCTTAATTCAAAAATTGCGCAATCATATTTCTTACAAGTCACTAAGAAGAATCGATTTTTGAATAAATCATTAAGATCAAGTTTATCACAAAGATAGACAATGTTATCAATGATTGATAAAAAGTCAATCTTTGTGAAACGAATGCGTTTATGATGAATCAAATACATACAACGATATAAATAGTATTCTAAGCGATCATCATAACCACCCTCATCATCTTTATCATAGGCTTTGATTCCTACTTCTTGAATGTGATGATAGAGCTCTTGATAGCCTTTTTTAATCAATTGGCATAAGAAATGATCTTGTAGATCCACCTGTGGTTTCCAGTGAAAAAAGACACGCGTAATCATGTCCTCATCGTTAAAGATGGATACAACATCCTTCATATAATAATGTGTTAAATAATGAAATGGATCAAAGATAGCTTCATCAAGCACTTGTTCCTTGTTTGGCATATCATCAATCTTCTTGATTAACATCGTCCAAAAAGAGAATACCTGTTTTTTATTTTTTTTCACTTCTTTGCGAATGAAGTCTAAGAGCACCATATCGTCATCCATTTTAAATCCATAGTCTTGTAGCCATTGTTGAAAGTCTTTGCGTTCAATCAACAGATGAACATTGTGCGTTGGAATTTGTTTGCGATAAGCAATGGCTTCTTTTTGCGTGACGATGCATTTTCGATTGATGCCATAGTTAAAGTAGTCATGATGGCGCTTGATATCCTCCATTGCTTCATGAAGCAATTGTTCATCATCATAGGCAGCATACGATTCTTCATCTAAAAAGGTTGCACGTTGCAATTCGCTTCTTGTTAGTAAGTAATACGTATGATTATGATAGAACAGTATCTGTTGTTGATACTGTGCTTCTACATCCTTTTGATAGCGGGTATTGCGATCATATAAACGTGCGTATTCAAAATCTGCTTCATAGTAATGATAACGTAGGTTTGTTTCATCTTGATACTTAATAAAGACATCACTTGTATAATCCGTTTGTGACGTATACGTCTGTAAGACAGCATAGATTCCACATTGTGGATAGTTGCTTGTTACCTTTTCCATCCAATCTAAAAACCTATAGTCTACTTGCATCGCATCGTTATGATGCCAACGAAAGAACAGATACCCCTTTTCGTACTGTTGCGTATCCTCGTCTAGATCATAGGCGTGTAAGTCTTGTTCTAATTCATCGTATAATGCTTGTCGCTCTTCCTCCTTTATAAAGTCCATTCTCATGGTAAAACTCATTGTACATTCTGACATCTAATCCCCTTCTTCTTCTCATAAAAATAACATTTCTCATTACAAGAAATGTTATTAGTTTTATACTCCTGTTTTCGTATAAAAACGAATTTTATCTATGACTTCTTGTCTGCGTAATCTTGCGAATGGTAATCCTAAATCGTGTAAATACACGGTATCGGTATCAATCTTTGTAATGTATTGATAATTAACTAAGAAACTAGAGTGAATTCTTAAAAAATGATACTTCTCAAAAATCTTCTCTGCATCTTTAATATTTTTTCTCTCTGAGAATTTTCCTCGTTTCGTATGATATATTAAATTCTTATTATCTTTTTCAATATAATAAATATCACGTATTTTTAGAGGCACATTCACATGATTATAAGAGAATAAATACTCATCGTCTGTTAATAAATAATGACTCATGATGCGAGGTAACCCTTTTAATTCTTCTTTTAAATCTTTTTTATCGATATACAAAATGCGATGACTTAGATCACCTTTCTGCTTTGCATGATTACTTGTAAATACAATCACACGTTCTGGATAAGGCAGGATAAAAGTGCTTGCGATCCGTTCCGTATCAAACTTTTCTTGCATGATGATTAAGTGATAATCTTTATCCTGTTGTGATTTCGCTAATTGTGATAGTTTCGTAAAGTAACGAAAAGTCCAATCTTCATCCTGAAATACTTCTCCTAAGGTAAACAAGATGTTCTTGGTAACTTCTTCTGTTTCTAAGATGGCAACACGAAGCATGTTATCAGCCTCCTATTTGTTCAAGTATTCTAATTACTTTTATTATACTCAATTTTTAGGAAAAATGCATGTCACCACTCATCTTTTTTTGATTCCTTATCCTTATCGTCTTAGTGCAAAGCATTCATCGACACAGGCTTTCAGGTGTTCGATGTCATCTTGTTTCACATAGATTTCGCAAGCATCAAGCAATAGTTCACGTTGGATTGTTGAATCATTGCTCATCGTTTTCGCTACTGCGATTTCTTCTAGTGCTTGCATATCTTGGTCGGCTTTAATCAAAACAGGAATCAAGCGCATGCGATAGACAAGATTAGTTGGTTGTTGTTGACAAGCTTGCTGATAGCATTGTAGAGCTTGTTGAATTTCGTTACGTCTTTCATGTGCTTGTCCCATAAAAAAGAGTAAATCTTCTTGTTTGTAACCTGCTTGGATAGCTTTATGAAAAAATGTCAATCCTTCTTCTTCATCCCCGTTCATAAAACATGCATTTCCATACGCATACAAAAAACTTGCTTGTGGATCAAGCATCCATGCTTGTTGATAAGCGTGTTTTGCTTCAACGAAGTCTGCTAGTTGCATGCAAACTTCACCCATATGTTGATAGCTTTCTACTAGTGTAGAATCGTAAGCAATCGCTTGTTTAAAGCAAGTTTTTGCTTGATCCAAGTTCCCTTCTTTGATTTCTTGCATCCCTTGTTTATTTAAATCAATCGCTAGTAAGCGCATGTTCTTTCCCTTCATATCATTCTCCCCTTTATACTTTTCTAGTTTTATCGACGATGCATTCATCCGAATACATTTTTTTAATCACCTTTTTTATAATTTTAATTTATGAATTAATAAAGAGAGTGAAACTCTTTTTTTAAAATACCACACTTGTTCTATTCGTGCAAGTTGCTCTATTCGTTTATGTTCTTCGATTGCTTTTTTCTATATGATAATTACAAAGGAGTGCTGATAGGTATGAATACGATTATTGATTATACATTGATTGGTCAGCGCATCAAACAATGTAGACTAGATCACCACATCACACAAGAACAATTAGCAGAGGATTCTCATCTGTCTACATTCTATATTAGTAAGATTGAAAATGGAAAAGTCACTCCTCCAATCGAAACACTCGCTGTGATTGCGGATTGTTTACAGATTGATTTTGTATTGTTGATCACAGGTACATCCACACTTGAACAACACTATCATTTAGGCAAATTGCAAAGCATCGTTGAAAAAGCAACGAATAGGCAATTAGAACTGATTTATAAACTCGCAAAAGTTATTCTTGAGGAATAGCTTTTTTTATTTGGTCGATCATCGCTTCTACTTTTTCTACATATACTTGTGCTATTCTTGCGATGTCTTCCCCTTTCACACTCGTATCAAGATAAGTCAGTATTCTAAGCATTGCTTCGATGTCTTGTAGCTCGTAAACAAGTTGTTCATTGTCCATAATTCTAAGCCTCCTTACCCCTTTATACGACAAAAAAAGAGCACACGCTTAACATGTGCTCAATATCTTTTTATTCAATTGTTTCTCTCCAAATTTTTGCACCTAGAGCTGTTAGTTTTTCATCGATGTGTTCGTATCCACGTTCAATATGGTAGATGTTACGAATGGTTGTCACACCATCGGCTATCAAGCCTGCTACAACTAAGCATGCCCCACAGCGTAAATCGGTCGCATAGACTTCTGCACCAAACAATGGTGTTGGTCCATTGATGAAAGAACTTGGTGTCATCACATTGATGTTTGCACCCATTTTATTCAATTCATAGCAGTGTTTGAAACGTTCTGTATAAATGGTCTCAGTAACGATGGATTGTCCACTAGATTGCGTTAAAAGAGCCGTTAGCGGTTGTTGGATATCAGTCGCAAATCCAGGATATGGAAGTGTTTTGATATCAGTAGCCTTTAAGGTTTCACTCTTTCCTTTGACTGTGACATGATCTACACCTACATCCATTTGAACACCAATTTCATGCAATTTACTTAATAGTGATTCTAAGTGATGAGGAATGACATTTTCAATCTTCACTTCTTGCGCAGCAGCTGCAGCCATCACGATATACGTCGCAGCTTCAATGCGGTCTGGAATAATTTCATGGAAACATCCACTTAATTGTTCAACACCATCAATGGTAATGACGTTTGTACCAGCACCACGAATCTTTGCACCCATTTTATTTAATAATGTCGCAACATCAATAATTTCAGGTTCTTTAGCAGCATTTTCAATCGTTGTTCTTCCTTTGGCATGTACAGCAGCCATCATGATGTTGATGGTAGCGCCAACACTTGCGATATCTAAGAAAATTTTCGTACCAACTAATTCAGGCGCATCTAAAATGTATGACCCATGATCATACTTGATATTTGCTCCTAATAATTCAAATCCTTTTAAGTGTAAGTCAATAGGACGAGGTCCTAAGTAACAACCACCTGGCATGCGGATTTCAACATGTCCATATTTTCCTAATAATGCACCCATGAAATAATAAGATGCACGTAATTTATTTACCGCATCGTGTACGACTGGCTTGTTGACCATTTCTGTAGGATCGATGACAATGCTATCAAATGAGCGGATATCCACCATGACTCCAAGGTCACGAAGAAGTACAGACAAAGAATCCACATCTGAAATACTAGGCACTCCACAAATCGTAACCGGTCCATTCGCAAGAATGGCAGCAGGAATTAATGCAACAGTTGCATTTTTTGAACCACTAATTCGAACCGTCCCACGTAATGGGTGGCCACCTTCTATTTTAATTACCTCTTCCATCATTTATCTCCTTTATGTATAACTTTATATTTTGATTGGCTATCCTTTGGGATAGTTATGTGTAAAATTGCAATCTTATTATAAATCATTTTGGGCTTTATAGCTATGAGAAAATAGGTAAATTCACTTTTTTATAGACCTTTTTTATACATTTATTCTAAATTCTACTTTTTTCTTCTCCACAACACATTCGTTTTCTTTCCAACCATGAAAAAACCTCCTGTATCGATGATCCCCCATCGTCTCTACAAGAGGTTTTTTATGAGCGAAGAATTAAACTAAGCGATTAACTAATTTATATGCAGTATGTACCGCATTGTATACGTGAGATACGTTATCGCTATCACCAATGTTATAAACTTCTAAGCTAGAACGAGCGAATTGTTCATATAATGAAGCTTCACTACGATAACCATGTTCTTTTCGTTTGCGATTTTACCTGCAAGTGGATCTTCTGATTCATAAGCACATTGAGGATTCACTGCACATCCTAGGTGAGCGATTTGAAGAATTTTACTTCCACATCCAACGTTGCAGTTTAAGCACCAACGAATGTTTTCTTCATGTCCTGTTTGAAGTTTTAATGGATAGTATGGGTCTGCAAGTAATGTACGACCTAAACCGATCATATCGCAATCTCCATTTTCAATTGCTTTTGTTGCAACTTCAGGATCATCCATACGTCCAGCACATAAGACAGGAACATCAACTGCATCACGAACTGCTTTCGCGAATGGTAAATAAAGTCCATCTTCACTAAATACAGTTGGGTGATTCCAATAGTGAGAATCATAGCATCCAACGTCAACGTTTAATGCATCATATCCGTTTTCAACTAAATATTTCGCAGCTTTGACTCCTTCTTCTAAATCACGTCCAACTTCTACAAAGTCTTCTCCACAAACTTTTTTGATGCTTTGAATAATCTCAATTGCGAAACGGTAGCGGTTTTCCGCATTCGTATCAACACTGACTAATCGTTTGGCAAATACTGACCATCAGTTTCTTCCCCAACCAGCACTGATTTGTAAGCATACTTTAGAACCAAATGCGTGAATTCTTTCCACCATTGGTGTTGGAACGTTCTGTCATTATTATCCATCGAAAGATGATGCTATTTTTGATATCAGCAATCCCATCGATGTCTACTTCAAACAAACGGTTATTCCTGCTTTACAACATCATTCACCAAAAGAACAATTAGAGCTATACTTTATGTATCAAGCACAGTTTATGAGTGACTATGTCCTTGTGAATGGTCATACGACATTTTTAAAAGCCATCCAGGGAAATCTTCAACACTTCTTCTCAGAAGAGCGTTTAACTTTCACCATTCTTCATGATATTGTCTTGCAACCTGAGTTATTTCAAGAATGGAAGAAAACCTATTCTTCTGATATGATCACTTGGCATTTATTATGTCTTGCACGTGGCTTGATTCATCATTGGTTAGGCTGTGGTTGCAATTATATCTTACGAGATGAATTGCTTGATCAGATTAAGATGACTTTATAAACCTTGCATTTTTTTCATCATCACATCAAAAAGACGTGATGATTTTTTTATGTATCTTTGGATTTTTGCAAGAATTCTTATCTCTCAATAAAAAAGAAGTCGAATTTACTTTTTCCATTCAGATTTCTTCAATTTCTGATATTTTAATTAGTAAATGACTCCTTAATTTGATATAATAACTCATGGTAATTATTCTGAAAGGGAGAGTGATCTTATGACGAACATCGCATTTGACAATGATAAATATTTACAGCTTCAATCAAAACATATTTTAGAAAGAATTTCTAAATTTGACAATAAATTATACCTAGAACTAGGTGGAAAACTATTTGATGACCACCATGCTTCTCGTGTATTACCTGGTTTTCAACCTGATAGCAAATTAAAAATGTTGCTTCAATTAAAAGATAAAATCGAAATCGTCATTGCCGTTGGTGCAAACGATATTGAAAAAAATAAAATTCGCAGTGATATGGGAATTCCATATGATGTGGAAGTATTGCGTTTAATTGATGCTTTCCGCGGTGTTGGCTTATACGTTGGAAGTGTCGTTATTACGCGTTATGCAAACCAAGAGTCTGCAAACACATTTAAAACGCACTTAGAAAACTTAGGCATTCGTGTCTATTTACACTATCAAATCGCTGGTTATCCGAACAACATTCCATTCATCGTATCGGATGAAGGATATGGAAAAAATGAATATATTGAGACAACCAATCCATTGATCGTGGTGACTGCGCCAGGACCTGGTTCTGGAAAAATGGCAACTTGCCTTTCTCAGTTATATCATGAACATAAACGTGGTATTAAAGCTGGATATGCGAAGTTTGAAACCTTCCCAATCTGGAATCTTCCTTTAAAACACCCGGTTAACCTTGCTTATGAAGCTGCGACTGCTGATTTAAATGATATTAATATGATTGATCCTTTCCATTTAGAAGCATATGGGGAAACGACTGTCAATTACAATCGTGATGTTGAAATCTTCCCTGTATTAAATACGATGTTTGAAAAAATTTCTGGTACAAGTCCTTATAAATCACCAACGGATATGGGTGTGAACATGGTTGGTTATTGTATCTGTGATGATGAATTAGCGCGTGAAGCAAGTCAACGCGAGATCATCCGTCGTTATTTCAAAGCGAAAGTAGACTTTAAACAAGGTCATACGACTGAAGATACGATTCAAAAAATTGAAATCATCATGTCACAAGCTGGTATCCATCCTGAAGATCGTGCTTGTGTACAACCTGCTTTAGATAAAGCAGAACAAACCAATGCGCCAGCTGTCGCTATTGAGTTACCAGATCATACCATTGTCACAGGTAAAACAACTTCATTACTTGGAGCTAGTTCTGCCGCATTGTTGAATGCATTGAAAAAATTAGGTCATATCAATGATGAAATTCCTTTGATTTCACCAACGATCATCGAACCAATTCAACGCTTAAAAGTAGGAGCCCTTGGAAATCATAATCCTCGCCTACATACAGATGAAATCTTAATTGCACTTGCCATCTCTGCCACAACTAATCCTGTGTCACATCTTGCAATGCAACAATTAGATAAATTAAAAGACTGTGAAGCACATAGTACAGTCATCTTATCACAAGTGGATGCAAACACATTCCGTAAGTTAAAAGTAAATCTTACTTGTGAAGATCGTTATCAAACGAAAAAATTATATCATCGCTAATAAAAACGGCTCAGCCGTTTTTTTTTACTTTTCTTTCATTGACAGCATAAGCATTGTAGTATAAACTGTCAATGACAAGAAAAGTTGTCATTTGTCAAAATGACACCAGTTTGGAGAAAAGCATGAAATTATACAATAATTTAAAAGAACACCGTGCCCTGCTTGGAATCAATCAAGCAGAGCTAGGTAAGTTGGTTGGCGTTTCACGCCAGACGATTTCACAAATTGAACGTGGCGATTACGCTCCTTCGGTTGCGATTGCTTTAAAGCTTGCGCGTGTTTGTCATGTGCGTGTAGAAGACATCTTTGAAATCGAATAGATATAAAAAAAACACCCGTTGTGGGTGTTTTTGTTTGTATCTTAGAATAAACCTTTGATATGTCCGTTTTCGTCGATGTCCATATTCATTGCGGCAGGTCTTGCAGGAAGTCCTGGCATGATTAAGACTTTACCAGTCAAGGCAACGATGAAGCCAGCTCCAAGAGATGGGTTTAATTGACGAACAGTAATGCGGAATCCTTTTGGAGCTCCGAATACTTTTCCATCGTCTGTTAAAGACATCTGTGTTTTTGCCATACAGATTGGCATTTTGTTCCATCCTAATTCATTGTATAGAGCGATTTGTTCTTTTGCTTCGTCTGTGAAGTCCACTCCGTCTGCACCATATACTTTTGTAGCGATGGCATTGATTTTATCTTCAATTGAATCTTCTACATCATATAATGGAGCGTAGTTGTTTTCTTGGTCGCATAATTCGACAACTTTGTTTGCCAAATCAAGAGCACCTTCTCCACCTTTTGCCCATACTTGAGATAATGACATTGGGTGTCCATGTTCTTCGCACCAGTTTTCTAATGCTTTGACTTCATTTTCTGTATCCGTTGCGAATTCATTGATGGCAACAATGTAAGGTAAACCAAATTGTTTTACCGTATCGATATGTTTCGCAAGATTTTCACATCCTGCAAGTAATGCTTCTACGTTTTCTTCTTTTAAGTCTTCGAAAGCAACATTACCATGTTGTTTTAATGCACGAATCGTTGCAACGATGACAACTGCATTTGGTTTTAATCCACCGAAGCGGCATTTGATATCTAAGAATTTTTCAGCCCCTAAGTCAGCTCCAAATCCTGCTTCTGTAATTGTGTAATCGGCTAATTTTAAGCAAGTTTTTGTTGCTAGTAAAGAGTTACATCCGTGCGCGATATTGGCGAATGGTCCACCATGGATCAACACTGGATTGTGTTCTAATGTTTGTACAATGTTTGGTTTAATCGCATCTTTTAAAACCATGGCTAGTGCACCTTCGATGCCTAAGTCTTTCACATAGATTGGTTCATTTTTTGTATTATAAGCAATTAACATGTTTCCTAGACGTTCTTTTAAATCCATTAAAGAACTTGATAAGCATAACACTGCCATCACTTCAGAAGCTACGGTGATATAGAATCCATCATGGCGTTCGACACCGTTTGCTTTGACACCTTGTCCGATGTTAATGTTACGTAGTGTACGATCATTCATATCTAAGCAACGTTTCCAAGTGATGTGTTCGATATCGATATCTAATTCATTTCCTTGGTGTAAGTGATTGTCTAAACAAGCAGAGATTAAGTTGTTTGCAGTTGTGATAGCATGCATGTCTCCTGTAAAGTGAAGGTTGATATCTTCCATAGGAACAACTTGTGCATATCCTCCACCAGCAGCTCCACCTTTTAATCCAAAGACAGGTCCTAGTGATGGTTCACGTAAAGCGATCATTGTTTTTTTACCAATGCGGTTTAAGGCATCTCCTAAACCTACTGTTGTTGTGGATTTTCCTTCTCCTGCACGCGTTGGGTTGATGGCAGTCACAAGGATTAATTTACCATCTTCTTTTGCTTCGTTTTCGTGTAATAAATCTAATGAGATTTTAGCTTTGTAGTTACCATATAATTCTAAATCTTTTTCTTCGATTCCGATTTTAGCAGCAACGTCGCGAATATGTTCTAATTTGCATTCTTGTGCAATTTCTAAGTCAGTTTTATACATTCTACTTCCTCCTGAATTACATATCTTTCTTTCCGATATCATTTCTATGGAATAATTTATCACATTTAATTTTTTCAACATCTGCATAAGCACTTGCATAAGCTTCTTCTAATGTATCTTTTTGTGCAACAGCGATTAAGACACGTCCACCTGCTGTTACTAAGTTTCCATCTTGTAATGCTGTTCCCATGTGGTATACATATCCATCCACATCATCAACGCCTTCAATAACAGCGCCTTTTGTGCTTGATGCAGGGTATCCTTCACTTGCAAGTACAACGCCTAGTGTCACGCGTGGATCCCATTCTAATTCCATTTCTTTATGATCCATCACTGCTTCGATGACATCTACAAAGTCGCTCTTTAAGCGAGGTAGGATGACTTCTGCTTCTGGGTCTCCAAAACGAGCGTTGAATTCGATTGTTTTGATTCCTTTATCCGTTAACATTAATCCACCATATAAGAATCCTGTGAATGGGTGTCCTTCTGCCATCATCGCTTTTGCCATTGGTCTCATGACATGATCCATTGCTTCAGAAATGATTTCTGGTGTGATTTTCTTAACTGGAGAATAGCATCCCATTCCACCAGTGTTTGGTCCTTTGTCCCCATCATACACACATTTGTGATCTTGTGCTACTTGCATTGGGATGACAACATCATCGCATACGAAGCAGATTAATGAGAATTCAAATCCCACTAAGCATTCTTCGATGACAACTTTATTTCCAGGAATGCTGAAGACGATATCGATTGCTTCTAGTGCTTCTTCTTTTGTTTGTGCAACCGTTACTCCTTTACCAGCTTTTAATCCATCTTCTTTAATAACAATTGGTGCACCTTGTGCTTCTACATATGCTTTAGCATCTGCAGCGTTATCAAATGTTTCATATGCAGCTGTAGGCACGTTATATTTCACCATGATTTTCTTAGCGAAGTCTTTACTAGATTCTACTTGTGTCGCATCTTTTGATGGTCCAAAGATCTTTAATCCTTCTTTTTGGAAGGCATCGACAACACCTAAAGAAAGAGTTGCTTCTGGACCAACGATTGTTAAATCAATCGCTTCTTCTTTTGCGAATGCAACTAATCCTTCTACATCACTATCACTCACATTCACTAAAGTCGCAAATTTTGCCATTCCTGGATTTCCAGGAGCTGCAAATACTTGATCTACACGTTTACTTTGGTAAGCAGCATATGCTAACGCATGCTCTCTACCACCTTTACCAATCACTAATACTTTCATTTTGTTCTTCCTCTCTGTTCTTATTTATAACGATATCATCGTTGTTTCATTTACTATTTTACTTTATTTTAAACGCTTTGACAACTTCAAAAAAAAACTGGAAAATCCAGTTTTAGAATAATTGAAAGGCATTGACTGCTTCCATCAATCCATCATGATCAACATCACTACAAATATACTTCACTTTATCGACTAAAGGTCCTTGATCACTACCTAATAAGGCGCTATTTTTTACGAAATCAAACATCGCCACATCATTGTTGCTATCACCAAATACATAACAATTGTCTAAATCGATATGTAATTTATTTATGATATATTCAATCCCTGTCGCTTTTGAATGCCCCTTCACAATCAACTCGACACAATCTTGTCCACGATCGATGTATTCAAAGTGTTGTGTAATAAAGGCTTTAAACTCTTCGACTTTACTTAAGTCTTGGTAGCTAATAAACATTTTTACAAAATCATCTTCTAAATCATCAACAGATTTCATGACCATATGATCATCATGATAACGTTCTAATAGACGTAACAAACGTGGCGCACGAATGCCATGTGTCATGTATAAGGCCTTGCTTCCTTCAAAGAAAGCATCAATATCACATGCATTTACTTTGTCAATCACCGATGCATATAATTCCTGATCCACATCGACACTGTATAGCACTTTTCCTTGGTATTCGATATAACTACCACAACCTAGAATCAATCCATCAAAATCAAGTTCATTGATGATAGGATCAAGAATGGCTTTTGTTCTGCCTGTGTTTAAGAACAATAAGTATCCTTCTTCTTTTAAACGTTGTAATAATTTACGTGCACTTTTTGGAATCGTATGGGTTTCATTTGAAATTAATGTTCCATCATAATCAAAAAATAAAGCTTTTTTCTTCATTTACAATCTCCTTGTCATAAATGCATTCTATCATAAACCCTATGCATTCTCAACCATTCTAAACCTTTTTAAGGGATTTGCTAAAAAAACGTTAGACGAATCTAACGTTTTAATTTTAAATAGCGTTTTGTCGCAATGAAGCTTCCTAGCATTCCAACAAGAATACTACATAAGACAACAATTGCACACACATGCCAAATAAATGGCTCTAAGGCTAAGATATGGATAGCTCCATGTCCTAGTCGCTTAATCAAGTAAGCATAACCTAAATAGCTTAAAATACATGGAAGAACACTTCCAATGATACCAATCAGCATCCCTTCGATGACAAATGGTACTTGGATATACCAATTCATCGCTCCTACATGACGCATGATGGCAATTTCTTCTTTACGACCATGAATCGTCATCTTGATCGCATTGGTAATTAAGAAGATGGCAATCAAAGTAAGAACAAGGATGGTGATGGCTCCAATGTGTTTTACCATGCCAAGCACTTGAATGAATGAATAAATGCTCACACCGCCATAGCGGGCAGCTTCTACATCTGGTAGTGCTTCAATGGCTTCACTTGTCTGTTTGATATCTTCTGCTTTTTTTACAGTGACAAAGTAGGCATGATGCAAAGGATTTTGTTTTCCTTTATAAATCGCAAAGGCATCGCCTTTCTCTTGGATCATCAATTCAAGTTCTTCATCTTTGGATGAGAAGACGACATCTTTCACATTTTCAATGTCAGAAATCATCGCCATGTGATCCTTTGCCATCGCTTCATCCACGCCTTCATTTAAGATGACATGAATCTGTAAGTTTTCTTTCATCGAATCACTAAAAAGCATCACATTTCCTGTAACCATCAAAAATAAGGAGAAGACAATCATCGTAATCGTCACTAAACTTGCAGCCGTGAAGGTCATTGCAAAGTTACGAAACAAACTTGACACTGCTGTCTTGCATAATCTTGGTAAGGATTTTATAAAATTAATCACGCGTTTCATAACCTCCTTCTTTCGCATCTAAGACGATGTGTCCATCGGCTAAACTGATGGTACGTTTCTTGTATTTATTCACAATTTTCACATCATGAGTAACCATGAGAATCGTTGTTTTTTCTTGTTTGTTAATCTGTTCTAAGAGTTCCATGATTTCATCTGATTTCAATGGATCTAAGTTTCCTGTTGGCTCATCCGCAATCAATACTTTTGGATGATTGGCAATCGCACGTCCAATGGCTGCACGTTGTTGTTGACCGCCTGATAGTTCATGAGGAAATACAGTTGCTTTATCTTCTAGGGAAACAAGCTTTAATACTTCTTGTACACGTTTTGTAATATCTTTCTTTTTCATATCGACAACATCAAGGGCAAATGCAATATTTTCTGATACTGTCAGGGTATCTAGTAAGCGATAGTCTTGGAAGACTACACCAATGTTTCTACGATACTTTGGTACTTTCGAATGTCGTAAACGACCCACATTAATATTTTCTACTTCAACTGTTCCAGCAGTTGGAATTTCTTCCCCATCTAATAATTTAATAAGCGTTGATTTCCCTGAACCTGTTGAACCAATGATGTAGACAAACTCTCCATCTTCAATGGTCATATTAATGCGATAGAGCGCATAGACTTCATGATCATATACTTTTGATACATCAGTTAAACGAATCATACCAATCACTCCTTAATGAAACATTTCTTCTGGTCTTTCACGGCAAGGTGCACCTGAAACAGAGCAAACATTTGAAATTGCGCCATCTCCCCAGCCAGTTCCCCAAGAGAAGTCCGCTGTTTGATTAAACTTTTGTGCTGCTGCTTCTAAGCTCATATGTCCTAGATTGACAACTTCTACGTGTGTATGTGGACCTGTTGAGTTTCCACTATTTCCCACATGAGCCATGACTTCACCTTTCTTAAACGTTCCTCCAGGTGTCGCATAGAAGTTTTCTTTTGCTAAGTGGAAGAAACTAATGCCATAGGTAATGCCTTTTACTTGTGTTAAATAATGGATGCTATTTCCTGCTCCTGCTGGATATCCAACCCAGTTTCCTAGGTAGCCATTGTTTGTAGCAACCGAATTATTCGCAAATAAAACAATGCCGTCTGCTGGAGCAACCACTGGCGTTCCAATTGGTGCTCCATAGTCTAATCCTAAATGGACTCCACCACCAGGATATTGCCAAGTACCTGCTGTTCTTTGACCACGAACAGGCGCCATCATCGATTTACTATCAAAGCCTGGAACATGACCACCCTGATCTTGTCCACCTGGTTTATTTGGATTGCTTGGTTTTAAAATCGATGTATTGATATTGATGATGCTATTTTGGATACTAGACATATCTGTTTGTACCGAACGCATCTTTTCATTTAATTCCGCAGCTTTCTTACGATAAATGCTTAGTAAACGCTCTTTTTCTTTTTTTACTTCTTGCGCTTCTTTTTTATCTTTTTTAATCTGCTCATTTTTCTCTTCAATCGATGTTTTTAAACGTTCTTGTTCTTCTTTTTGTAATTCTAATTGCTTTTGATCATCCACTAGTTTTTCAATTTCTTTTTGATCACTCTTGGTAATCTTTTGCATGCCATCAATCTTTCGAATCATATCGATTAAATCACTTGAACCCATGATGATTTCAATCTTCATATTCGTTCCCATGTTGACTTGTTCATCCACCATGCGATTCTTGATCATTTCATCACGTAGGCGAATATCTTCTTTGATCTTCTTCATGCGTTGATCAAGTGAAATCATCTCTTGTTTGATGGTCTTGATATTTTCCATGTTTCGATTTATTTTTTTATCTAATGCTTGAATCATATTTTCAATGTTTTTTACCCCTTCGGCAACATCGTTCATATTCGATTGAATCTTTGATACTTCTGCTTTTAATTGATCAATCTCAGACTCTAAGCCTTGACTCATATATTCATAGTAATTTTTAAATTCTGCACATTTGTTTGCTTCTTCTTGTGTTGACTGTGCAACACTACATTTGTTTTGCCAATATAATTCGTTTCCTTCAAATTCATTCGCAAAGATCGACGAAAGATTTGGACTTGTAATTGTAATGGCACTTGCACATGTCATAAGAGCTAACATGATTTTCCTTAGTTTCATCGTTTCCACCTCATATATTTCGTCGTCGCAAGAAAACTGCTAATAACCCCCACGCCAATACCACTGATAAGTATAATAGCACTTACTTTATATACAATCTGATCTGGTTTGATCAGTACTAACATATTCGAAAAGAAGGTTCCTCCACATTGTTCATATAAGAAGGAATAGCCAAAGATCGTTAATACAATTGGAATTAAAGAGGATAATAATCCAATATAAATTCCTTCAAAGATCATCGGTGTTTTAATATAAGAATTACTTGCACCAACATTTCTCATAATCGCAATTTCATTCTTACGATTGGAAATAGATACCTTAATAGTTGCCATGATCAAGAATACGGATAAGCAAGCTAACGCAAGCACAAAGGCTTGAATTCCTACTTTTAGTAAACGTGATACACGAAGTAATTCATTCACGCTTTCTCCACCATATTGCGCCTTTTCAACCCCTGGTATCGCATTGAGTTCTTTAGTCAATGTTGGAATCATCTTTGCTTCTTTTACTTCTACGATAAAGACATCAGACATTGGGTTGTGATCACGATATCGCGCAAACACATCACCACTATTATCAATCAACATGTCTAATTCTTCTTCCTTACTAGAATAGGCAATACTCTTCACGCTATCATTTTCCTTGATCTGTTGATAAATCGTTTTGATCTGGGCATCTTGAATAATGGTATCAAGTGCTACGTGAATCTTTAAATGTCCTTCAATATTTGTTGTGAACGAATTGATATTTGCTGCTAACAAAATTGAAAGAGACATCAATAAAAGTGTTGTCAATACTTGCAATGTACATGAAATTGTCATCGTCATATGCCTTGTGAGATTTTTGTAGGCACTCTTACTATGTTTTGGCAAATTTTTAAAAAATGATATCATGTCTATTCCCACCCTTCAAATCATTTATACGCGTCTTTTTCCCTGTTCTTCCCATCCCTTGTGTAGTATTATAACACACTTTTTTCTCATGAAAAAACAAAAAAACAGGTTACCCTGTTTTAGTTTGTTTCATTCATTTTCTTCTCTAAATTATCAATTCGTCGATATAGATCCACGAACTCATCACATAAGATTTTAAAGCTTTCAGCACTCATCATTTGATCTTGTGCATGGGTCAATAAGACATCCACATCAACATGATTTCCGCCTGCTTCTTCTCGGATCAGATTCTGATGAATATGATGCCCTTTTTGATAGGCTTCATTCCCCTTACGAATACATTCATTACACGCATCATAGTGTTTGCTCTTTGCTTCTTGAATCGCTTCTAGATAATAATTTCTAGCTTGTCCAACATCCGTTATGATTTCTAAAACATCTAATTCTAACGGCTTCATATTCATCATCTCCTACTTTATTCTTTCTCTATTTTACCATATTTTTAATTTGAATGGTACGCCTTAGTCGACTTTCTTCAATGCCTCAAGGATTGCATAATCACTTGGCTCAAAGCGATACTTGTCTAACTCATCAACCCTTACCCACTTCACTTCACTATGTGCCGCAAGTTTGATATCCCCCTGTATTTTTTCACAGCGATAGGCATGAACATGAATACATAGATCTTCTCGCTCATCCACGACACTCATCAAATAATCCTTCACGCGACATGTATAATTTAATTCTTCCTTTAACTCACGTACAATGGCTTCTTCCCTTGTTTCATTCGCTTCTACTTTTCCTCCAGGAAACTCCCAGATATCGTTATGAACTTTACTCTTTCTTCGTGCAATCAAATATCCATGTTCTTCTTTTATGATGCCACAAACAACTTCTAATGTTTTCATTCTTTCACCATTCTTTCTTCATCTATTGTATAATAAGATTAGAAATTTTTACAACATAAGGAGGATATAAACATGATGAATGTCGCAACCATTGGCACTGGTTTTATTGTCGATTGGTTTTTAAATGCTGTTGCACAAAATGAAGGGATTACTTGTGTTGCCATGTATACAAGAAAAAAAGAACATGCACAAGCACTTGCTGAAAAGTATGAGGTTGCTACCATCTATGAAGATGTCGATGCCATGTTTGAAGATGCTAGCATTGATGCCATCTATATCGCATCACCAAATAGCCTGCATTATACTTATGCATTACAGGCTATGCAACATGGAAAACATGTCATTTGTGAAAAACCATTCACATCTACATTAGCCGAATTTGATGAACTACAAGCCTATGCAAAAGAGCATCACTTATTCTTATTTGAAGCCATTGTCACAAGCCACATGCCAAACTATCAAATCATCAAAGAACAACTACCAAACTTAGGAACGATTCGCATGGTGCAATGTAACTTCTCCCAATATTCTAGTCGTTATGATAAGTTTATTGCGAATGAAACACCAAATGTCTTCAACCCTGCCTTCTCTGGTGGAGCACTTGCAGATATCAACATCTATAATCTACACTTCTGTATTGGACTCTTTGGCAAACCAAAGGCGATTCACTACTATCCAACCATTCAACGAGGTATTGATACCAGTGGAACTGCCTTACTAGAATACGACGGATTTCAAGCAATCTGTGTTGGATGTAAAGATTCTAAGAGTCATTGCCTTGCACAAATTCAAGGGGAAAAAGGCTATCTATTCTTAGATTCTGAAACAAGTCGTTGTAAGAGCATTAAAGTATTTGAAGATGGTGAAGAAAAAGATATCAGTCTAGAACAAAACGAGGATGCTTTATATTATGAAGTAAAAGAGTTTGTAACCATCTACAACAACCAGGACTATGATACTTGTTATCAAAAACTAGACTATTCACGCATCGTGATGGAATGCTATCAACAAGCAAGACTTGATGGAAATATCATCTTTGAAGCTGATCAAAAATAGTGCTATGACGCTCGTCATAGCTTTTTTTGTATCTTGTCATTGCTTGTAAAAAAAGAAAGTCATTGCTGACTTTCCATCTTATCGTGTTGGATAAACTAATTGTTCTTGTGTCCAATCTTTGATGACTTCATAATAGTCTTTTCCATAACGTTTTGCAGTCTCTAAATCATGGTCTAGATAATTTCCACATTCTTTTGATTCTTGCGCACCTGGAATTAATCCTTCAAAGTTTGCAATAAATTGCATCGTATCTTGAATCAAAGCAATTGCTTCTTTGTGTGATACATGATCACGAACTAAGAAATAGAAACCAGTACGACATCCCATAGGTCCCGCATATACGACATCATCTTTATATTTACTATTTCTTACATACGTTGCAAATAAGTGTTCAAATGTATGTAACCCTGCATTTTCTAGATACGTACCAGCATTTGGTACAACCATACGTAAATCATAAGTCACCACATCTCCATCAATTCTAGAGATATACATCCCTTTTCCTAAGATGTCATGATCCACACAAAAACTTGTAATTTTTTCCATTTTGTTTCTCCTCTATAAAAGAAAGCTATGAATCATAGCTTACTTACTTTCTTCGTCTTTTGCTGCTTCTTGATAAGTTCTTCTTTCAGGACTTAAGTTATCCACATAATAACGGATTGTTAAAGTACCAGCACATTTACTTTTATTTTTTGGTTCAACGATGAATCCATCTCCCTCTAACATAGATTCAAGCATTGCTTTACAACAAACGTTTTGGTTTCTTACACCTGGTTCACATTCTTCTAATAATTTTTTTGCATGTAATTCGATATATAACCATTCTTTGTTATGTGCTTCCCATTTTTTCTCTGTAATACAATCAACATATTGTTGTTTATCCCATTTCTTATTTTCCATAGTTCTCTCCCTCCATTCGTATCCTTTCTCCATTAGCATAGGGCTATTATAACATGTTTTTATCTTGTGTCAAAAAACGTCTAAATCCTATCCTATCTTCATTATGATATTTTTTCTTTTAATTTATCAATACACCAGTTGGCCCATTTGATTTCATTTTGATAATACATGAAACCATAGGTCATGGTCATACTCCAATAAAACGATTCATTTTCTTTATGAATGCTTGCTTCAAAATCTGGGATTTTATTTAAGTCTTCATTCATCTTCGCAATGATCTGTTGGCATTCTCCAATATACTTTTGTAGTAAACGCATCGTTTGATCAATATCAACTTCACTTGAGAAGAACACTTTCACTAACAGTGGGTTTTTATACTTCATGATGTCGGTTAAGTCTGCATCAGCTAACCAACGATGCAATTCTAATTTTCCTTCTTCCGTGATATGGAAGACTTTTTTATTTGGTTTATCACTTTGATAAACAATATCAGAATCCAGCCAGTTTTTTGCTGTTAATACGTTTAATTCTTTATATACTTGTGATGTCTGTACATGCCAGAAAAAGGCAATGCTTGATTTAAAATATCGATCGATGTCATAGCCTGTCATGTCAGAATAATTCAACAATCCTAGTATGGCGTGCTTTAGTGGCATAGGGTACCTTCTTTCTTTATACTCTACTATTAGAATACAATACTTTTAGAATGATTGCAAGTTTTCCCTTAGTCCACAACATCTTCTACATCCTGCACTTCACTAGTATCTTCTTTCTCATCCTTATGAGAAGAACGGATGGATTGGATGGCATTGATGATAAATTCATTATTTTGTTGGATCTTTTCACTAATGTTTTGTTGTGTCTTACTCATCAACAATTCATAGTTATCAATGAAGCCTTGCGTAATCTTTGAGATATCTAAATCCTGGCGAATCGCCTCTTGTCGCTCATCGATGCGTTTCGCAACTTTTTGAATAGTTTCTTTTGGATCGATGGCTTTTACTTTATCGATGAAGATCTTGCTTTTTCTTCGATTAATTAAATCTTGGAAGGTAATCGTCTTTACTTCTTCATAGTCGATGCCATCAAATAAGTTGGTATATTGTGAGACATGATATAAGAAGACTTTATATAATTCAAACATGGATAGATCACTGCGGAAGTAATCGTCCATATAAGAAATAAAGGTTTGTAGATGTTCTTGCTTAAAGCGCACAAAGAAGTCATTCACAAAGTAATAAACTGCCATTGGTACGGGTGATTTCTTATCCGTCAACAAGTATTCATTGCGATGGAAGGCACACATGCCATACAAGTTATGATTGTGATACAGTTCTAGCAAGTTATTACATGACAAGCTAGACTTGATATAGTATGGCTCTTTGATATGTTCAAAGAAGGAAGACACGCAATCATTTTCATTCTCAAAGATGATAAACTTCTTGCGAAACTCATGGTCTTCAATTCGATAACGATACAATTCATACGTATCTTTGGTAATGCCTGGCGCATTAAACGAAATGACTTGTTGAAGATGATCAAGCAATTCTTGACGCATGCTTAAGCCACAGTATAAAGCAAGGTTTCCACCCTTTGAATGACCTGTCAAATAAAATGGTTGATCAATGGTTGTTTGTTGCAATTGATGAAGCGTGAAGATTTGTTGATAGGTTGGTTGTTGCAAGAACATCTGAAAGTTATCTTGCCAATCTTGCCAGCCTGTTTCATGACGAATATCATCAAAGGGTTCACTACCACGAAACGCATAGATCAATTCGTTGTGATATTCAAAAACATAATAGACAACACCACTGTTTTCATTGTCATCAAAATAATCTTTGATATACATATCTTTGTATAAATCAACATTCATATCTGCAACTAAGTCTAAATTCATACGAACATATTCTAGCGATTCAAAATCCTTCTTATAGTCTTCATCTAGTAGTATTGCATCAATCATCTGTGCAACGCTATTTCCTACATAAGGATAGGTAAAATATGACAATAAGGATAAATCAAAAAATACTTCTTCTTGTATCATGGCAATCACCTCTAAAATTTTCTATATTATAAAACGTTTTTTTCTAAAATAAAAGAAAACCTACTTGCTTTTTTATGTTTCTTAGGGTAAAAAATACTAGTAGGAAGGTTGATCATATGATAAAAGGTATCTTATTTGATTTTAATGGCACCATGTTCTTTGATAGTGAGAAACATAAAAAAGCATGGAATGCCTTTTCGTTAGAGTATCGAAACAAGCCCATCACTGATGATGAAATGGATCACATGCATGGGCAAACAAACAAGCGCATCATTGAGATGTTGATGCCAGATGCACAACTAAGTGATAAGAAAAAAGAAGAACTTTCTCTTGCCAAAGAAGCGCTGTATCGAACGATTTGTTTAGCCGAGCCTGAAAGCTTGCACTTAGTAGAAGGCTTACCAGCATTGCTTGATTCTTTAAAAGAAGCACATATGCCAATGACGATTTGTTCAGCATCGATCAAAGACAACATTGACTTCTTTATCAAAACATTCGACTTAGCTCGATGGTTTCGTGTAGAAGACATCGTTTATGATGATGGTTTACACCAAGATAAGATTTCGATGTTTATGGATGGGGCGAAACATATTGGTGTTGATATCCATGATTGTTTAGTTATTGAAGACTCTATCAGCGGGATCCAATTTGCTAAAAAAGCCGGTGTCGCAAAAATCATAGCGATTACATCACAAGGAAAAGAAGACGAATATGAAAAGCTAGAAGAAGTGTCTCTAGTTCTTAAAGATTTCTTAAGCATTGACATAAATGGCTTAAAATAGCCATTTATAGTTACCTAAAAATTTATTTTTAGATACAAAGTAATTGATTTATTGCGCAAAATAGTTTATATTAATTATGTTGATGCTATCAACCAATTCACTTTCTTCCCCCACCCATATAGTGAATTCGGTATATCTTCCCCCAGATTGATAGCACCAACTCTCTATTAATAAATACGATCATCTGCTTGATGCAGATGATTTTTTTATATACTAAAAAAAAGGCTTTCGCCTTTTTCTTATATTTGTTACTCTTAGTAATTTTTTGCTTCTTCTGCGAAGTGAGCTCCAGAGTATCCACATACTGGACAAGCTTTAGGAGCAGAAACACCTTCGTGACGGTATCCACAGATATCGCATACCCAAACAGTTGGTTCTTCTTTAGCAAATACTTGTTCGTTTTTCACGTTTTCTAATAATTTTAAATATCTTTCTTCGTGATGTTTTTCGATTTTAGCAACTTGTTCCATTTGGAAAGCAATTCTTGCGAATCCTTCTTCTTTAGCTGTAGCTGCCATTTCTTTATACATGTCAGTCCATTCGTAGTTTTCACCAGCTGCTGCATCTGCTAAGTTTACTGCAGTTGTTGGCACTTTATTATCATGTAATGCTTTGAACCATAATTTAGCGTGTTCTTGTTCATTACGTGCTGTTTCTAAGAAGATATCAGCGATTTGTTCCATACCTTCTTCACGAGCCATTTCAGCATAGTAAGTATATTTGTTACGTGCTTGGCTTTCTCCAGCAAATGCTGCCATTAAATTCTGTTCAGTTTTAGATCCTTTTAATTCCATGTTCATTTCCTCCTGTTAACTTTATTTTAAGTGTTTCCACTTAACAACCAAAATTCTAATCATGCTTTTTTGCGCAATCTGCACAAATCCCTTCCGCCATCATGGTATGAGACTTTATTTCTAAGCCTGTTTGTGCATGGATTTTCTCATTCCATTCCTCTAAATATGGAATGTTCAAATCCAATATACGATTGCATTTTATACAGTGTAGATGATAATGTGGACGATTTGTCTTATCATACTGGACACCTTCGCTAGGGTGAGCAATCTTTCGAATCTCTTTCATTTCAACCAAGATGTTGAGATTTCGATAGACGGTTGCAAGACTTATTTTTTGTCCATCCTCATTCATGTTCTTGAAGATTTCTTCAGCAGTAACATGTCCATCTACTTTGTTAAGGTATTCAACGATCATGTCTCGTTGCTTTGAAGATTTATATTTCACAAGAACAGCTCCTTCCCTTAGAACCATCTTTATTATACCTTTAAATACAACGATTCGTCAATAAATTTTAAGAATAATTTTAAGAATTATTATTAGTTATGACTAACATTTCTTTATGAGTAAGGTGATGCATTGCGCTTGTACGCCCTCTTCATGACCAACGAAACCCATCTTTTCACCGCGTGTTGCTTTGATGCTGACTTGGTCTAAATCGCAGTGTAGCGCATCCGCTACATTTTGACGCATCTTTAAAATATGAGGGGCCATCTTTGGTCGCTCAATCATGACTAATGCATCTAAATTATTGATTTTATACCCTTTTTCATCCATCATCTTATAGACTTCTTTTAGCATCCATAAAGAATTCATATCTTTAAATTCGGCTGCGGTATCTGGAAAATGCTTTCCTAGATCACCTAGCGCTAAGGCGCCAAGAATACTTTCTGCGATGGCATGCAATAATGCATCTGCATCCGAGTGTCCTAATAACCCTTTTTCATGTGGGATTTCTACCCCACCTAAGATCAATTTTCGTCCTTCGACTAATTGATGTACATCTGTTGATTGTCCAATTCGAAACATAATTAAAACCTCTTTCTATATACTTTAAGAATACTCCTTATTGATGGAAAACTCAAATAACTTTTATTATGTTTTTGCCTCCATCCTATTTTTATTAACTAGATATCTAAAACACATTGTTTTTGTGTTTATTCAAACTTATGGTAAAATAAGAGAGAAAGTGAGTGATTTTATGCAAGAACCTTTAGCATTTCGTATGCGACCTCAAACGATTGATGAAATCATTGGACAACAACATTTAATTCATAAAGATGGCATCCTGCGCAAATGCTTGCAAGCCAATCGCATCTTTTCCATGATTTTATTTGGGCCTCCAGGCACGGGTAAAACAACGCTTGCCATGGTCCTTGCGAATGAGTTATCCATGCCCTATCGCTTATTTAATGCAGTGACGGGCAATAAAAAAGAGCTTGAACAAATCTTTGCGGAAGCTCGTCTATATCCTGGTTTGATTTTAATTGTGGATGAAGTCCATCGTTTAAATAAAGATAAGCAAGATTTATTGCTTCCTCATGTGGAAAATGGAAACATTACACTGATTGGTGCTACGACATCCAATCCTCTTCATGCCATTAATCCTGCCATTCGTTCTCGTTGTCATCTCTTTGAAGTAAAGCCTTTGACAACAACCGATATTGAACAGGCAATTCGTAACGCCATCGCTTCTGAGAAAGGTTTAAACAATGCCTATACGATTGAAGACGATGCCTTACATATCATTTCTCGTCATAGCAATGGTGATATTCGCTATGCCTTAAATATTCTTGAAATCTGTGCCATTGCATCCGAAGGATGTATCACCAAAGAGCTTGTGGAACAATTTTCGAGTATTCCAAATATGAGCATGGATGCGGATGGAGATGGCTATTATGATATTTTAAGTAGCTTTCAGAAATCCATTCGTGGAAGTGATGTCGATGCTGCACTTTATTATCTTGGTGTTATGATTGAAGCTAATGACATGGATAGTATTGAGCGACGTTTATTAGTCACTGCCTATGAAGACATCGGCTTAGGCAACCCTGCAGCTGCTGCTCGTTGTGTACAAGCGGTGGATGCTGCTCGTCGTGTTGGTTTTCCAGAAGGAAGAATTCCCCTAGCCCAAGCTGTCATTGACTTATGCTTATCACCAAAATCAAAGAGTAGTGAAAAAGCCATTGATGCAGCCTTAAAAGAACTTCGTCATACGCCTTATCAAGTACCTGATTACTTACGCTTAACACCAGTGAGCATGGATCCTGATGATGTCTATGATTATGGACGAAGTGACTTATGGAGTAAGATTCAATATCTTCCTGATCGTTTACGCAATGCGCAATTCTATGTGCCAAATACCAATTCTGCTTATGAAAAAGTACTTGCTGCAAACTTAGAAAAACTTAGAAGTGTCAAACGAAGCAATCAACTAGCACAATTAAAGAAACGCTATCCAAAACCAAAGGGCTAATCCAAAGCCCTTTTTTTGTGCAAAAAAAAAGATGAATACATCTATTCATCTTAGAAGAATTTGATATAGTGTTTTAAATCACGTTTGTTTTCAAATTCATATTCTGTCATCAAATCATATAATACTTTACGATCTGAATCGGCAGCCATACGAATTCCATGATATCCATTTTTACGAACTAATTTTTCAAATTCCTTGAAGATTTCTAGAGTTAGTTCACGATCTTCTCTATGTTCATGATTAAATACGAACTGAACAATACTTACTAAACTATCTGAATACAACGTGTTATATGGAGTACCGTGAATGTATCCTACTACTTTTCCATCCAACTCTGCAACTAAGATCAATTCACTTCCAACATCTAAGATGTTATAGATACGTTCTTGAACTTTTTCTTCGTCGTAGTGGTATCCAACTTTCACATTTAATTCATGAATGTCATGATAGTCCTCTGGCTTAATTCCTCTGATAATACACTTACTCATACACATTTCCTCCTTTTCAAAACATATTAAGTTTATCACAAAGTCAAAAACAATGACATAGATATATCACAAAATAGCTGGCATTCTCTTAAAAAAGACCATATTCATATACTATATTTTATGTATATTTTCTTTTCTATTTTTAAGCAATGAAAAAAGAGTGAGGAATCCTCACTCTTGTTGTTTGACTTATTTTTTGATTAAAGATTCGTTCCAGTGTTCGTTTGGTTCGATTTCTAATAAATCAGCAACTGTTGAAGCAACGTTAGATAATCCTAAGTGATCTTCTTGTTTTAATTCAACATCTGCACCATAAATGATGAATGGAACTTTGTTTAATGTATGAGAAGTTTTTGATTTTAATGGAGCATCTTCTTTTTTCTTCTTTTCATACATTTCATCAGCATTACCGTGGTCAGCTGTAACTAATAAAATACCATTTACATCATCAACAGCTTTTTTAACACGTGCTAATTGTAAGTCTACAGATTCAACACCGATGACTGTAGCTTCGAAGTTTCCTGTATGTCCAACCATGTCACCGTTTGGATAGTTTGTACGTAAGAAATCGTATTTACCTGAACGGATTGCTTCACATAATTGATCTGTGATTTCAGCTGATTTCATCCATGGACGTTGTTCGAATGGTACAACATCAGAAGTTACTTCTACATATTCTTCTAAGTCAGCATTGATTTTTTCAGAACGGTTACCATTCCAGAAATAAGTAACGTGACCATATTTTTGAGTTTCAGAAATTGCATATTCACGAATTCCGTGTTTGCATAATTCTTCAGTTAATGTATATTGGATTTTTGGAGGGTAAGTTAAGAAGTTGTGAGGGATGTTTAAATCAGCATCATACTGTAACATACCTGCATACATTACTTTTGGCATTCTTACACGATCAAATTTGTCGAAGCTTTCGTCTCCGTCAAATGCTAAACAGATTTCTTGAGCACGGTCTCCACGGAAGTTGAATAATACAACGCTATCTCCGTCTTCGATTGTACCAACTGGTTTACCATCTTTGGCAATTACAAATCCAGGAAGGTCTTGGTCAACAACTCCTGTTTCACTACGGAATGTTTCGATTGCTTCTGTAGCAGATGCGAACTGACGTCCTTCACCTAATACATGTACATGCCATCCTTGTTCAACCATTGGCCAGTTTGCTTCATAACGGTCCATTGTGATTGTCATACGACCACCACCACTTGCGATGCAAGCATGGAAGTTATCATCGTTTAAGTCAGCCATGAAAGTTTCGATTTCATCAACGTATTTTAATGCACTTGTTTCAGGAACATCACGTCCGTCTAATAATGCATGGATACGTACTTCTTTAACACCATCTTCTTTTGCTTTTTTGATTAATGCTTTTAAGTGGTTGATGTGAGAGTGAACATTTCCATCAGATAATAAACCTAAGAAATGCATAACTCCTTCTTTACAGTTTGCAACTAATTGAGCCCAAGTTTCAGTCTTGAAGATTTCCCCTGATTCAATGTTTTCGTTTACAAGTTTTGCTCCTTGAGAATAGATTTGTCCACATCCTAAAGCGTTGTGTCCAACTTCACTATTTCCCATATCGCCATCACTTGGTAATCCTACTGCTAAACCGTGTGCTTTAATTTCTGTGTGAGGACAATTTGCCCATAATTCGTCTAATGTTGGTTTGTATGCTTTTTTAACAGCGTTTCCAAATTCGCTTGCATTAATACCAACACCATCCATTACTACTAATACTACTGGTCTTTTTGTCATAGTTATAATTCCTCCTACCTTACTCTATAAATATATCATCTTTTTAATTTTTAATAAACAATTTTATCAAGATTAGCCTTAAAACAGATATATTTTGTGCTTTCTTTTTCTTTACAAAGGCTTACATTTGAACCCCTGTTTTTAAATTGTTTTTACTTTTCTTGTCCACTGTAACACATTACATGATAAAATAAAATTAACAAAGAAAGTTGGGATCCTATGAGAAAAATGTTATTTAAAAAAGTGCTTACGATTTTAGATGCGATTGAACTTCAAGGTATCGACTTACATCATACACCAATTGAAGTTTATGAAGCACTTGCGAATGATTATTATGCTTCTAAATTAGGTGAGATTAAAACGGTGGTCATGTTTTTATATAAACATAAGGCCATCAAAGAAACAAAGAATGGCATTGATTTAAACCCCGCTCCAACCATTTATGCAAAGAGTAATCAAAACTCTGTGACCGAAGCGCTTGCTTTATTTGAGACGTTTATCTTTGATCAAAATACCAATTGTTTTTATCATAAGCAGGTAAAACATAACAATTGGATATCAAAGGAGAGCATCGAGGAACAAATCGATCCAGAGATCTTTCGTCTTTTATTGCAAACATCCTTGTTTGAATGTGAGAATGACTTCGTTCGTTTTCATCCAAAATTAGTCGATGGCATCAAGGACATCATCCGTGAATATGATGAAGACGAGACGCCCTTAGTATCCGTTGCCCTTGTTGCGCTCTTTGCTGCAAGCATTGTCTCTCATGAAGACATGCGCATTGATTATAAGAATACCAAGCTTCCAATGATTAAATATAAGTATATTCATACCATCTTAGGCATCATTCCTCGTCGAGGGATTCCTCATGATCGTGACGAGACAAAAGCACTGCAATCCTTTTATAAAGACACACTCTTTAATGAATTTGACCATGCTTGTCCGTTGTGCCAAATCAACATCCCTCATATGTTGATTGCTTCGCATATTAAGCCTTTCCGTGACTGTGCGCACATCTTTGAAGCCATTGATCATAACAATGGATTGTTGTTATGCCGCAATCATGATTACTTATTTGATCAAGGCTATTTCACCTTTGATCAAAACGGCTACATCATCTTAAGTGAAGCCTTATTGACAAGAGGAAACTTAGATGCGTTTGTCTTAAAGCTAAACTATCGCTTACCAGATGAATACTTAACAAGAGAGCGTCTACAATTCCTTGCTTATCATCGCACACATATCTTTTTAGACAAAGATAAATTCCTATAAAAAGTATATTGTGAATGATCCTGCTATGAAATTTATAGAAAAGCTTATGATTCATATTCCAGATAAACATTTTCGGACTGTGCGTTATTACGGATTTTATTCAAACAAATCTCAAAATGAGCTTGATTCTATCCATGATATTTTATCCAAAGAACGCAATATAGATTATTCAAAGAAGAAAAGGGAGAGTAGGTGTGTCACCTTCCTTTTTGTTTTATAGAAAATTTTTGAACTGCTTCCGCTCAAACTCCACATCCGTTGCTGTACAGGATGTAATCCCCCACAGAAACATTCGTTGTCTCTAAATAGAAAGTTTTCACAAAAGCTAAACTTTATCAATAGTTTCGTTTAAAAATATATTTAAACTGCCCAAAAGTTTATATTTAATACATATATTTCCCATAATAATGCTTAAAATTTATAAATATGGGTTTATTTCTGTCTATTGTTATCCTTATAATATACTACTATATTTTCGCAAAAAAAAGAAAATCCCCCGAAAAGCAAATGCTCTTCGGGGGTTTCTCTTATGTCCTATTTCAATCAAAAGAAACGGTTAGTGATGTTTGCGCTTGCGGCTCAGAAGTACCGTAGCGGCACCGGAGGCAGCCATCATCAAAGCGACAGGCATAAGCATACCGGCGTCACCGGTATTCGGTGCATCAGGCTTCAGCTCGGGCTTGGTTTCAGGCTTAGGCTCAGGCTTGGTTTCAGGCTTAGGCTCAGGCTTGGTTTCAGGCTTAGGCTCGGGTTGGGGATCAGGCTTATCCGGATTCTCAGGATCAGGCTTCTCGGGATCGGGCTTGTCCGGATTCTCGGGATCGAGTTCCTCAACCTTTTTCCACTGTGCATAGAGAGTTTTGTCCTCTTTCAGAGTCAGAGCGTCATTTGCTGCATAAACTTCGAGAGGCTCTTCCATCTCTGTGCCCCAGCCTGCAAATGTATAGCCATCACGGGCGGGAATGACGTCGCTGACGACGAAATCGGCCTTACCTGCTGCAGCTGTCTTGGTTTCGGCTGCCGGAGCACCGGCGCCGCCGTTGGCGTCATAGGTCAGAGTGATCTTGTGCTCTGCCCACTGTGCCACCAGTCTGTAGCCGGAGGCGTCGCCCAGAACGACTTCCTCACCGGGCTGATACAGGGTGGGAGCCGCTTTCAGAGTCGTGACAGGCTGCTCTTCCACGGGAACCAGCTGATATCCGGTAAAGAGATAGCCCTCCCGGACCGGAACGGGGGTCTCGGGGATGGTCAATACAAACTCGCCGTCCTCATTGGGATAGAGAGTGATATTTTCTGGAACTGTGCCTACCTGTGCATCGGGGGCCACAAACTCAATGGTGCGTTTGTCCAGCTTTTCCCATTGTGCATACAGAGTCAGATCGGACTCGTCATATCTGACGGTGATCTCATTGCCTACAGGCCCTCTGCCGGCGCCGCCGGCCTGAGTATTCCAGCCTTTAAATTTGTAGCCTTCTCTTTCCAGAGTGGTGGCGGCAGGGATCTTAACGGAGCAGAATGCTGCATCGGAAACGACGGAAACAGGCTCTGGGACCTCGCCGGAGGTTGCGCCGTTGCCGTCAAAGGATATGGTGTAGGTGATAGGCTCTGTTACCACACGGGGGCAGGTGTAGGTACAGGTGATGTCGTCGGTTACGTTGAACCGCAGGGCGTCAAAATCTACATCCCATGTGCCGTCCGGGATACAGCCCTTATCGGCCATAACATGGTTGGGGATTTTGGAAGAGTCTATCGTTCCCTTGCCGTCTACCAGCGGAACTTCAATGACGATATCCTCATCTGTCAGGGTGGGGGCCGTCGCGCTGGACCATTTGCCGTTGACGATCTTCAGGGTAACGGTTGCACTTTCTTTGAGTTCCTTGTATCTGTAGGTGAAATAGGTATCTTCTGTGATATCATTGCAATGTTCGTAAGGATCAACGTCCCAGCTTCCATTGCCATACCCTTGACTCGGATACATTTTGGTGGGAATTTGCTTCGGCAAGAGTACTTTTTTACCGTCTACTTCTGTGAGCTCTTCGACCAAATTATAAATACCACCGTTATTCCAGTGTCCGTTTTCAAGGTGGAATATCGCCAGAGGACCGGTCGTAGGACGTAAGACGACCTCGAGAACAAGCGGATCTGTGGGCTTCCGATCCGCCAGAAAACCGTCGAAGCTAAGTTTCGCGCCATACTGGTCCAAAATGGCGACAATAGGACGGTGCGCCCACTCATAATCCTCTTTAGGTGTAAGAGTTATAGTGGCAGTATAGGGGAAGTTTTTTTCGAATATTTCAAAATCACGGTTCAAGAAGTTGGTGTACTTTACGGATGTTACCTCATACTTTTCCTTCTGGTCATCAGAAACAATCGGAAACGGCATATCTGATTTTTTATCACCGCTTTTCGGCCTTCTGAACGTCATATCCACATTACTGATGATATAATCGTCTGTTTTATATTCGACTTGCGCCAGATAACTGATCGGATGCCGATAATGATTCTGAATAACTGCCTCCTGCAGCCCATTTTCATCACTCACCTGAGGGACGATCGTTGGGTCGTCTTTGCTGAAATAGTACCCATCCTTAGGGATAAACTCGATCGTTGCAAAGTACCGGGTACCTTTTTTGATTTTTTCCCCCGGTTCCAATGTCTTTATGTTCACGCCATCGAGCCAGTCCCATCCGACGATCTTTGCAGTATACTTTGCGTCTTCCGGAACCTGGACAGAATAATCAGGGCTTTCCCCCACCTTTGGTTCCGCAATGGTAGCTTCCAGATTGATATCGGTGAGGAATGTTTTTTCCGGAACATCACCTAAATAAAACATTCCGTAGCCAAAGATGGATGTTCCAGTTTCATTCGCTGTGATGGACATGTGAGCCCATTCGGTCTGATCTCCAAGGGAAACGTTGAGGCTATTAACGCCAGCAGGGAACCGATATCCTTGCTCCGGCAATGCAAAAAACTCGACCTCATAGACTCCTTCGGAATAGTGGTCACTGTTAAAGCACTGCCTGAATACCCGTTCGCCATTACACACTATTTCTTTCCGTATGTTAGGAATTGCTATTTTATAATGGGCGTCTTTCGGAACAATAAGCTCCCTGTCCACAAGCTCTCCTATTGCGGGTTCTGTTTTAAATGACGCCTGAGGCGCCTGTGTCACGATCGGCGCTTTATCCTGCTGCTGGGGGTCTGTATCCCGGGCAAAAGCTGCCATTGGCATGATTCCCGAGCATACCGTCAGTGACAGCAGCATACTTAACAATTGTTTTTTCATAATTTAGCCTCCTTCAAATAGGTTGTGTCGAATCTTATTGATTTTTGACCAACCCCCCTATATGCTGATACACTTGTTATATTTATAATGTAGCACAAAAAAAGCGGTTTTCTGAATTGTGAAGAAAAAGTAATAATTGAATAGGCGAGAAAGGAATCCCTCTGACGGCCAATGTGCCTTACGGCTATGTGAAGGACCCCCAACGATTCCCACACTGGCTCATCGACCCGGAGGCCGCACAGGTAGTCAAGAAGATCTTCACCATGTGCATGGAGGGCCGTGGAACGCCCCATCCTCTGCCGGAAAATCCCTGTAAATGGTCGTACAGCTCTGCAGTCAACATTCTGGAACGCCGGGAGTACACCGGCTGCACGGTGAACTTCAAAACCTTCACCAATTCTATTTGGAACAAAAAGCAGCGGGAGAATCCGCTGGAAAACCGGGCCGTGTTCCCGGACACCCATGAGCGTATCATTGAGGACGATGTGTTTGAAAAGGTGCAGGAGATACACCAGCAGCGCCACCGCATGACTCGCACGGGAAGAACCAGTATGTTCTCTGGCTTGGTATTCTGTGCCGACTGCGGCGCAAAGATGTATTACGGCGCTACCAACAACTACAAGCCTCAGAATGCGTTCTTTGACTGCTCCCTCCACTGGAAGGACAAGGAGAAGTGTGACACCCACTACATCCGGGAGTCTGTTCTGGAGCGTCTGGTGCTGCACCACATCCAGATGGTGACGGACCATATCCTGCACCATAAAGACTACTTCGTGTCCGTCATGGGCCAGCAAATGCGGCTGGAGAGCAGCGAGAAGATTCAGA
>SAMEA104404100__coassemble_432_pt1 | contig 46977 bp, 40 predicted proteins | sample SAMEA104404100__metabat2_high_PE_039 | metagenome-assembled genome bin SAMEA104404100 (sample SAMEA104404100) | Balaenoptera acutorostrata | reverse complement strand
CTTTCTTTTCTTCTTTTACTTCTTCTACTTTTTCAGCTTTTTTAGCTGTTGTTTTCTTCGTTGTTGTTTTTTTAGCAGCAGCTTTCTTTGTTGTTGCTTTTTTTGCTGGTGCTTTCTTTTCTTCTTTTACTTCTTCTACTTTTTCAGCTTTTTTAGCTGTTGTTTTTTTAGTAGTAGCTTTCTTTGTTGCTTCCCCTTTTTCAGCAACTGCTTCTGGTTTTGTTTCGATTTTTTCTGGTTCTTTTGCGACTGCAATTTTTTCAGGTTCTTTAGCAGCAGCAATCTTTTCTGGTTCTTTAGCAGCTGTGATTTTTTTAGGTTCTTCTTTTGCAGCAATAGCTTTTACTTCTTCAACTTTTTTTTCTTTTTTAGCAGCTGCACTTTTCTTAACTGCAGCACTCATTTTCTTTTTACTTGTGTTTGCCATGTGTAATTTCCTCCCACATTATATCTTATCTATAATCATACGAATTAAACCGTCGTTTGTTATTGGTATATGCACTACATATACTATTATTAGTATAGCATAAAAAAACTTTGGTTTTAAGTGCATTTTTAAATACTATTTTAAATTCTACCCTTTTTAACGATTTTTCACATATTTTTTAAATTTTTTACAGATATTTTCTTGTTATACTTATTCACGTATCAAACGTAACAGGAGGTTTTATCTATGGATGAACAAGTACAAAATAATGATCAAAGCGTTGATCAAGAAGAATCAAAACAAGAGGATTCTATGCATGCAGAAAGCACACAAACAAGTGCGCCGCAAAGCAATCATAATATAAGCTTTTTTAAGAAACATAAACAAGGAACATTACTTGCATCTTGCTTTTTAATCGCTTTAGCTGGTGGTTTTGCAGGTAGTGGTATCGCAAGTCATATGGCTAAAAAAGACAGTGTCGTATTATATGAAACGGCTCCTAATAAGCAATCTAGTGGTGAGCGTAAAGAGGGTATTTTAACCGTTAAAGAAGTGAATGAACATGTTGCTAAAAGTGTTGTTGAGATTCAAACAGAATCGATTTCAACGAACCCATTCTTCCCACAAGCGGTACAATCTGGAGCTGGTAGTGGTGTCGTCTTAAGTGAAGATGGCTACATTGTCACAAACCACCATGTCATCAATGGTGCTGATAAAATTGTCGTTATTACAAACGATGGAAAAAGTCATCCCGCTAAATTAATTGGTCATGATGCCGCAACGGATTTAGCCATTGTTAAAATTGAAGAAAAGAACTTAGTTCCAGCAGTGCTTGGAAAAAGCAATGCTTTAGAAGTAGGAGATACAGCCATTGCGATTGGTAACCCACTTGGTACATTAGGTGGTACGGTTACTAACGGTATCATCTCTGCACTAGATCGTGAGATTACTATCGATAATCAACAAATGCATCTACTACAAACAAATGCTGCCATCAACCCTGGTAACTCAGGTGGTGGATTGTTTAATGATCATGGTGAATTAATCGGTATCGTCAATGCGAAATCAGGTGGTGAAAACATTGAAGGTTTAGGTTTTGCAATTCCGATTGATCGTGCTAAACCAATCATTGAAAACTTAATTAGTAATGGTTATGTCAAAGGAAGACCATCTTTAGGTGTCATGCTTTCTATGGCAAACAACCCTTATGATCAAAACAATTCTGTCTTATTCGTCGTGGATGTTGTAGAAGGTTCTGCAGCTGATAAAGCAGGAATGAAAAAAGGTGATCAAATCTTAAACATCGATGGTAAATCTGTATCAGATTTATCGGATTTAAAAACAGTCTTAAATGAACATAAAGCAAAAGACACCGTGACAATTAAAGTGCTTCGTGAAAATGAAACAAAAGAAATTAAAGTTGTTTTAGATGAAGCAAAAGAACAACAAGAATAATATGCAAAAGACAAGTTGTGCTGACTTGTCTTTTTTTTGTATCGTGCTATCATAAAAACAGGAGATGTTAACTATGAAAAACAAAATGATTGACTATTATAATAAGTGTTTATTAGAATGCTATTCCGATGATCGTGTTGCTCATATCATCGAAGATGCTTTGCACAATGTACAAGTGCTTTATGATGAAAATCAAGATGAGCCAAAAGCTGCAAAAGTGCATACCTTCCAAAAGATTTATCCAACGATTGCAACCTATCAAGCCATGATTAATTTACATACACCAAAGGAGCAATGCATTGCCTTCTTTGACCACTACTTATCAAAGCAAGCAAAGCCACAAGCACGCATGATTCAACTTGCGATGAAGATTCCCTTTTTATACAAATGCATGCCTGCCATCTTTAAATGGATGACAGTGAATAATTTTGGTGAAGCAGCAGGCTTTCGTGCAAAATTCTATGATACGCCAAAAACCACTTGTAAGTTCGATATGACAAGATGCTTGTTTTATGAAACTTGTAAAAGGTATGACTGTACCGAACTTGTCCCATGCTTTTGCCATGTAGATGATGTCACAAATAGCAACATGCATCCTTATATCCATTGGCATCGTGTGGGAACCATTGGTGAAGGATATCCTGTTTGTGATTTTGAAATTGATGTGAAGAAAGATTAAATTCCTTGAAAAAGGAATTTTTTTATAATGTAAAAAAAGTGACCATCCCTATCAAGAGATGGTCAAAAGGACTTAAGATTATGGCAAATCTTTCGTTTCTATTAATGGTTAATAATTATTGTCTCCAACCTGTGTTTCCGTCAGAGAATGCTAAGTTTTTCATATTACGTGGGAATGCAGTGTTGATTGTTGCAGGTCCTGGGAATAAGATTTCCCCACCAGTAGCTACATCAGAAATAGGATCTGTTACATTCATCCAAGTTGGATCATCATGATGATTTACAACTTTACTTAATGTAGGTGCTGGAGTGTTTGGATCTTCACATAAGTCAGTGATTTCATGTAAGTATTGAGCACCACGAGTAAGTGATGTTGTAACTTTATATCCTCCACCGTTTTCTAAACGATGTTTGATTGCTAATAAAGTACCTAATCCAAGGATGAATCCTGGGAAGTAATCCAATGGAACACCGTTTAAGTTCACTGGTTTTTCCATTGTACCATTACGTACTGCTAAACCAGTCATATCTTCAGCACATGGTGCCCATCCTGGTCTGTGTCTCCAAACTGTTTCAGAGAAGCAGTTTAAGTTAGCATATACGATATTAGGATTTAATTCACGGATATCATCTTCTGATAAACCGAATTTATCCATTGCACCGTTTTGGTAAGAATAAACGATAACATCAGCTTCTTTTACTAATTCTTTGCAACGAGCAAGTTCATCAGGATTGTTGAAGTCTAATTGGATTGAGTGTTTTCCAGCCCATCCATCAAGTTCTGTCATAGCTTGTTCTTGGTTCATGAATTTTCCACGACGTACTAATAATACATCAGCACCATAGTTAGATAATACACGAGAACATGCAGGTCCTGCGATGATGTGAGTTAAGTCTAATACTTTGATTCCTGATAAAGGTCCTAGTTCATTTGGCATACCCCAGTTCGGTTTGTTTCCTTCACCATATTTTACTTCATCAATTAATGGTTGAGCACATACTGCTTTACCAACTTCTGTTGCTTCCCATTCTTCACGGCTTCTTACGATTGAACCACAAGCACCGCAATCGAATGATAATTCTTCTAATTCAGCTGAATTATGTTGTTTTGTAATTTCAGTAAGTTCTGCGATATCTTCTGGAATTGTCATTGTATTGTATTCAGCAGATGGTTTTTTAGCACCTAAAGCTTTCGCAAGTTTTACTTGTTGGCTTTGGTAATAAACGTGATAAGAGAAGTCTCTGTTATCTGCTGTTTTGTATTTGAAGAAAATACCGTTGAATGCGTTGTTTACACTGATTGCAGATCCTAAACGAACTTTTTCAAATTCTTTACCTGTTGTATCAGCAACGAATAAACGAATTGCTTGCATACCAGCAAATGCTAAGTCGCAATATGTTTCAGATTTAGACATGTCAGCTCCACGTAATGCAGCGATTTCAGCAGCTACTGAACTAGAAGCAGCTAACACGCCAGCAATACCAGCTGATTGAAGAATTTTTTCTTCGTTGAATAATTTTGCAATTCCATCATCTCTTTTTCCAGTTAAATTTTCCCCTACTGGACCAGAGAATAACATGTTTGAAGCACTATAGTTTTCGAATAGTTCTTTTTTTGATGGGTCAGCAATGAATGTTGTAGGTACTGCTTTAATACCATAACGATTGACCAATTGTTCGAATACCAATTGTGCATCTTGCGCTTTTTTTGTAAGATTTTCTAATGTACTCATAAGTTTTCTACCTTCCTCTTTACTTTTTTCGGCACCAATGCTTTTAACATATTCAGTTCACCGAATCAACTATGTCTAAATGTTAGCGCTTTATTTTTCTTTTGTCAATATGATTATTAAAAATTTCACAAAAAGATTGTATAAAAAAAAGATATTCAAGTAATTCCCTGAATATCTTCTCTTTTCTAAACTATATTCCTCTTTCACTATCTTGGATCCATTGTCCAAGTTTTGGTAACAACCCATAAAAATCATTTAGATTTTTAAGCTTCCACTCCCAGTTTGGAGTACCTAGTGTTCCTGGTGTATTAATTCTTCCTTCTTTGCCTAATCCAAGTACATCTTGTACTGGAATGATGACAATTTTTGCATCACTATCTAAGCAATAACGAATCACTAATTCATTAAAACTTCGATTGTCATATCCACAGTTGTGGAAATAACGACGTAAGGCAATCTTGCGATTTTGAGGAAGATCTTGATACATTCCTTTTAACGTATCGTTATCATGTGTTCCTGTATAAAGAATGACATGTTCTTTGCGTTTTTTCTTCAATTGTTTTGGTGTCAATTCAAATTCCACCACATTCATACCGTATAGGTGGTAATAATCACGTAATTTTAACACTTGTTTACGTAAATCACCTAAGTCTTCCGCAACGATTTTTACGCTTGGCATTTGTTGATATAATTCATCAAAGAAATCATACGCCGGTCCCATGATCCATTCCCCAACACGTGCAGTTGGACAATCTGCTGGAATCTTCCAGTAGGTATCAAAGGCACGGAAGTGATCGATACGAATAATATCGTAGTTCGCTGCATTCCAAGCAATTCTCTTCATCCAAAAATCATAAGAATGCTTTTTCATGCGTTTCCAATCATAAATTGGATTTCCCCATCGTTGTCCATCTTCACTAAAATAATCTGGTGGTACACCTGCTACAAACGTTGGATGTCCATCACTATCTAATAAGAATTGATCTTGATTTTGCCAAACATCCACACTATCTAAACCAACATAGAAAGGAATATCTCCCATGATTTCAATACCTTTATCATTAGCATGTTTCTTAATGGAATGCCATTGTTTATAAAACATGAACTGTAAGAATTGTTCATAACGAATCTGCGTTTCAAAATCAGTTAAAGGAAATTTACGATCCTTGATCCATTCCCTTTGTTCCTTTGGCCATTCATACCAAGGCAAACCATCGTTATGCTTCTTTAAAGTAATAAAGACACAATAAGGATATAACCATTCACATTGGCTTTTAAATAGCATAAAATCATGTTCAAACAATTTAAAATTCTTATTGAAATTTTTAAATGCCTTCTGAAAGTATGGTTCTTTAAATTTTCGAACACTCGTATAATCGACACGTTCACTAAATTTATTAAAATTATGAATAGAGCTTTGTTTTAATAATCCATAATCTGCTAATGTATCTACGCTAATATAAATCTCATCTCCAGCAAAAGAAGAGTATGGTTGATAAGGAGAATTCCCATATCCCACTGGATTTAGCGGCAACATTTGCCAAATACGAATATTCTGTTTTGCGAGTTGATCAATCAGACGATACGTGTGTTTCCCAAAGTCTCCAATTCCTTGGTTTGAAGGAAGTGAAAAGATGGGTAACAAAATTCCTGCAGTTCTTTTCATAAAGCCCTCCTATCTTCTTATAACAACTTCCAAATGTCTTCATTGTATTCAGAAATCGTACGATCACTTGAGAAGAAGCCACTCATTGCGATATTGACTAACATCTTTTTACCCCAAGCCATACGATCTTCATAATCGTTGATCATCGCCTCTTTACATGCGATATATTCTTTTAAATCTAATAATGTCATAAACCAATCCTTGCTGATCAATTCATGATGCAAGCGTCTTAGACTTTCTTCATCTCCAACCGCAAGCATTTCATCACTAATCAAGAAATCAACCATTTCTTTTATTTCTGCATCATTCGCATAATAGTCATAAGAAACGTAATCATGATTCTTATAATGTTCAATGACGGTATCACTATCTTTACCAAATGTATAGATATTCTCTTCTTTGACAAGGTCTGCAATTTCTACATTGGCCCCATCATTAGTACCTAAGGTAATTGCACCATTCAACATAAATTTCATGTTTCCAGTTCCACTTGCTTCTTTAGAAGCGAGTGAAATTTGTTCTGAGATATCTGTTGCTGGTATCACCATTTCAGCCTCAGTAACATTGTAGTTTTCAATGAAACATAGGTTTAGATATGGATTGACCACTTCATCTTCAGAAATGATTTTCTGTAAGCACAACAAGGCATGAATGATATCTTTGGCAATGATATAAGCAGGTGCTGCTTTTGCTCCAAAGATTAAATTCAATGGTCTTGTAGGCACTTCACCCTTACGAATCTTTAATACTGTGTGAATGATATACAATGCATTCATCTGTTGACGTTTGTATTCATGTAGACGTTTTACTTGTGTATCAAAAATAGCATCTGGGTTAATATCCACATGTTGTTTTTTCTTCATGTGTTTGATCCATTCCATCTTTTTCATTTGCTTAATCTTCAAGATATTTAAAATGACATCCTCATCATCCTTGTACTGCAACAATTCTTTTAATACTTCAGGATGAGATGATGGATCTTTCTTTAATAAGGTCGTTAAGTATTGATGCAATTGTGGATTGGATCCACTTAACCAACGACGGAAGGTAATTCCATTTGTTTTGTTGTTGAATTTCTCTGGATATAAGTCATAGAAATCCTTTAATTCAGTATGTTTTAAGATATCGGTATGAATGGCAGCAACTCCATTGACACTCTTACCAATATGAATATCAATGTTTGCCATATGTACATTGTTATTCTCATCAATGATGGCAAGTTTTGGATTGTCACTGCGCTGTTTCATCAATGTATCAAGTGCTTCAATTAAGTCGATGAATTGTGGCACCACTTCTTCTAAATAAGCATAAGGCCAAGTTTCTAGAGCTTCTGCTAAGATGGTATGGTTTGTATAAGCAACCATATTGGATACAAGGTCGACTGCTTTTGCTAAGTGCATACCACGCTGACGCAACAAACGAAGCAATTCAAGAATGATCATCGTTGGATGGGTATCATTGATTTGAATCACGATGTGCTGATCTAATTGATCAAGTGGCCATCCTTTTTGCTCTGCTTCCCATAAAATATATTGGGCAGCACAAGAGACCATAAAATACTGCTGATAAATACGAAGTTTTCTTCCATCTTCACTACTATCATCTGGATATAAGAATAATGTCAAGTTTTGATCAATCGCACGCTGATCAAACTGAATGCCTTCTTTTACTAAGTCTTCATTCACTGTTTTTAAATCAAACAAGTGCAAAGCATTTCTTGTCCCATGTTCTCCAATTACATCCATGTCATATAAGACTGGTTCTAAGTATCCATTTTGATAAGGCACTTGAAAGCTTACTTCACGTTTTGTAAACCAACCATTTGCTTTGATCCAAGCATTTGGCATTTCCACTTGTTTTAAATCTTTAAACACTTGTTCAAATAATCCAAAGTGATAGTAAAGACCAATACCGTCACCTGGCAATTGCAAAGCTGCAATGGAATCAAGGAAACATGCCGCAAGACGTCCTAATCCACCATTTCCTAGGGATGGTTCTTGTTCTTGCGCAACGATGTCTTCCCATACAAAGCCTTCTTCTTTTAAGAAGTCTTTCATCTCTTGAAGAATACCTAAATTCACAAGATTACTCGTTAGCATTTTTCCTAATAGGAATTCTGCTGATATATAGTAAAGCTTACGTCCAGTGTCTGGAACCGTTGCTTTCTGAATCATTTTTTTAACATAGTCCATAATCATGAAGTATACACTTCTACTTGAAAGAGTAGGATTCATCGCATTGGCTAAATGAATCTCTCTTTTCAACACTTCAAAATCATTTTTCATCATATCTCTCCTTTTGTAAGTGTTATCATATATAGTATTTTAACATACTTTGTCAATATTTTACGATTTTTTTTCGATTTTTTTTCAATTTAAATGTAATTCTAAGCACTAGGATTTTAAATCAAAGTATTCTATAATAAATAGGAAAAGGGAGATGAATCACATGGAATCATTACAAGTTATAACACCAGAACAATTAGACAATGATGTCTTTACCATGATTGGTAAACAATGGATGTTGATCACAGCAAAAAAAGGTGATCAGGTCAATACGATGACAGCTGCATGGGGAGGACTTGGTTATTTATGGAATAAAAAAGTTGCTTTCTTATTCATTCGTCCACAGCGTTATACCAAAGAATTTGTCGATGCTGCTGATGAAGTATCACTAACCTTCTTTGATGAAGCCTATCGCAAAGAATTAACGCATCTAGGAAGAGTTTCAGGAAGAGACGAAGATAAGATTCAAGCTGTTAACTTCCACGTTGCCATGCACCATGACGTGCCTTATTTTAAAGAAGCACATACGATTATCATCGCAAAGAAATTATATCGTCAACGTCTTGAAGAAGATTGCTTTTTAGAAACAGGCATCATCGATGCAAGTTATCCATTAAAAGACTATCATGACATGTATGTTGTTGAAATCGAAGAAGTCTTAAAAAACAACGCGTAAAAAAAGAAAAAGAGAGAACGTTTTTTCTCGTTTCTCTCTTTTTTAAAGCATTTTTTTAAACATGTTCAATGATTTCTACTTCGACTTTTTTATCACTTGGATAATATTCGTACGTAATCTTAGCTAAATTAGAATCACCAAGATTTTTTGTTAATACGCGCGTTACATTTTCTGTTAAAGTTTTCGTATCTTCTTCACTATTACAGAAATATTCAATTTTTGTTGTAATAAATTTGCGTGTTTTCACATTTTTTGAAATTTCTTCACTTAATCGAATAGCATTTTTCATAGCACATACTCCTTTACTCTATTATTTTAGCACTATCTATCATCTTTAGGAAGTCTTTTTCCTCTTTCTCTAACTTTTTCAATTATTTATGACCTTGAAAAAGTCTAAAATCTAGTTAGGATTGCTTGACTTATTGTTTTTGCAATCATAAAATAGACCATAATAAGGAGGCTCTTTATGGAATCAAAAGGAAAATCAATCGCATCGATGAGCGTTGGCATCATATCCTCTTCGGTTTGCGTACTTGCCATGATCCTTCCATTTTTTTGGATCATCGCAGGAATTGTAGCAGCACTAATTGCAATCGCATGTGGCATTGTTGCCATCGTATTAAGCAATGCATCCATGCATTGTGGACAAGCTGTTGCAGGTTTAGTCACAGGCATTGTCGGATGCAGCATTGGAGGAATCGTGCTTGTCATCTGTAGCATACTAGTTTACTTCTTCAGTTTCCCACTTCTATAGAAGCAAGACTAAAAACATCTGTTTTTAGTTTTTTTTTAGGCTTCTAAAGCTTCTTCTTGTGCTTCTAGACGTGAATGCAGACGCTCACGTACATAAACCGTATAAGCAACGGATTGAATCGTATTACGGATTAAATCAACACTTAAACTACCTTCGTCACTACTTGATACGTGGCGAATTTTTTTATGATTAAAAATACTGTTCAAACAGCTTTCTAATTCTGCACAGAAGTAATCATAGGCACGTTGCTGTGGATATTTTTCAATCTGAACAGCAATTAAATTACTGATTTCTTCCATACTATATACGGATTTCAAAATACATACAACAATCAAATATGCGACATGTCGTTTTGAGTAGCGTTTTTTAATTGGGCTTTTTACAATCCCATGTTTAACATAATTGTTAATCATCGTACTTGTGATTGGTTTTCCTTGATGAGGAGCAGTAAATAATTCTAATGAACTATTTAATAATGTGACCACTTGGTCCATATATAAATCCATATCAGGCAATTCATCCCAACGTAGACAATGAAATTTTTCAACATTACTAGTTTCAGCCATATTATCACCCGTTACATACTATCATTGCAGTTTTTATTTGTCAACTCACTATCATATCTAAATCATGTAATATTAAAAACTAAATGATTACGGTAGTGTAATTTCGTTCACCAGATTTTTTTCAAAGCGTTTTTTGACCTCTTTTGGATCCGTGCTCTTTCCTAGGGCCCACATCAATTTTGTGACAGCAGCCTCACTAGTCATATCATAGCCTTGAATGACACCCGTCTGTAATACTTTTTGTCCTGTTTGATAAATCGAGAAGTCACTAAATTCATACAGACATTGACTACATACGACAACACTGATACCTGCTTCAACCATCTTTTCAATCTTTTGAATTAAATCTCGACGTTTAAAATGAATGCCACCAGCACCAAAGGCTTCAATAACAACTCCCTTATAGTTCATCTTCATCAACATATCAAAGATTGCAGGATCAAGTCCTGGAATCAATTTTAATAAGAAGACATCCTTACATAAGGTATTCGTAAATGTAAACTTACCACGTGGATGAATCAATAAGGATTTATCAAGCATCATCCCCTTCGCATTCACAATACCACAAGGAGCAACATTCACACTTTCAAAGGCATCAAGATTCATCGTTCGAACTTTAACTGCTCGTGTTCCTAAGATCACTTGACGATTAAAGCACACATAAACCCCTGTTAAATCATCTTGCATTGCCAAATAGAAAGCAAGACGAATATTATCTACCCCATCACTCAACGGATGATTCAAAGGCAACTGAGAGCCTGTGATGATGACTGGGATCGGTAAGTTTTCTAACATAAAAGAAAGGGCACTTGCCGTATAAGCCATCGTATCGGTTCCGTGTGTTAAGACAATACCATCAAAATGTGGAACTGCTTCATAGATTCGTTTCGCCATGATGCTCCATTCTTCTGGTTGCATATTGCTTGAATCTAAGTGCAATAAATCCTCACATGTAATATTAGCATCTTGTTGCTGTCCAAAATAACCAAGTAATTCTTCACTTGTTAAAGTAGGCACTAACCCTTCTTCACTCTCAAAGGAAGCAATGGTTCCACCTGTTGTTAAAAATAAGATATTCTTCATTTTCATCACCTATTCCATCTCTTCTTCATTATATCAAAACATGATATGAAAAAAAATTAATTTTTTTTAAAAAAAAGCTTGCATAATCAAAAATGCTATGTTATTATAAGTGGGCACTTAACGAAGTGAACAAAGCAATGGCGCGTTGGAGAAACGGTTAACTCACATGCCTTTCACGCATGCACTCACGGGTTCGAATCCCGTACGCGTCACCATTGCCTCAATAGCTCAGTTGGTAGAGCGTCCGGCTGTTAACCGGCAGGTCACAGGTTCGAGTCCTGTTTGAGGCGCCATGTAAAAAGCAAACTCATCTAAAGATGAGTTTTTTTTATATCTATTCCTACTATTATAGCAAATGAAAAGCAGACACGATCAATGCCTGCTTTTTTTACTATTTATGCTAATTCAATTAATTTATGCTCAATGCATAATTTCATGTTCATTTGTTTCAATCCATCATCAAACTTCACATGCATCATGCCATCGGCAATCTTCATAATCTTTCCGATACCTAATTGTTTATGACGAATCATCACTCCACGTTTTAAAGAAGTTAAACGCAATTTCTTAGGAGCACTTGATGCACTAGCAGAAGTACTACTTGTTGCGACACTTTCTTTTTCCTGTGTCATATTTCCATGCAATTCAAATAAGTATGGAGAAATTTCTAAACGATGATCTGCACAACGTTTTGTTGATAAGAACTCTAGATCATGTTTTGCTTTTGAAATACCATTGAAAAAGATCTTGCGTTCGTAATCACTATCTTCACGACATGGTAGAATGCCACGAATACAATCTAAGACATAGACATGATCATATTCATTTCCTCTTACATCTTGTAATGCGCAAATATCTACACGACTTACGCTGTCTGCTTGATAATCTTTCAATGCACTTAATTGATATAAGAATTCATCTGGATCAGGATAGCGTTGCGCTAAGGATTCAAATGCTAGAATGGATGCATCATGCAAGTTTAATTTGTTTTTACGTAAGTATTCATTATAACCAAGTTTTTCTTTAATGAAGACAATCATCTCTAATGTAGACTTATGCTCAGCCATACGAATACGTTCGATTAGAGAAGCTAATTTCTTCTTACCAGCTTGTTTATAACTACTTTCCATCAATGCTTGGTAAACATCGACGTTGTCATCTTGCTTCATACGTTCTCCAACTTCAATCAATACTCGTTTTGAAATATCCAAACCAAGTGTTTCATAAATTTCATAGAACGCACGCATATCTCTTGGATCAATCAATAGCTCAATGAAATTCCACATATCACAAACAAATGGATCATTTGTGAATTGTTTCATATTGCCTTTATAACGGAAAGACAATTCATTTGCTTTCATCAATTCAATCAATGGTACTGCCATCGAGAAGTTACGATATAAGAAAGCGATGCTTCCTTCTTCTTCGCTCACTTTTCGTAGCGCGTACTGATATAATTTTGCTAAATTCGCAAATCCTTTAAACTTGATTTCACAAGTTTCTTCTGATTCACTTTTTAATCCCTCTTGATCTTTATAATAGAATTGATTACATAAATCAACGATGGATTTGTTACTGCGATAGTTACAATCTCTTTCCACTACAACGGCATTTGGATACGTCTGTTCAAATGCGTTTAATGCCTCTGGATCAGCTGCACGTGTATAAGATAAAGTCATGTCCATATCTGCAAAAAGCATCATCTCCGATGTTTTACCTGATACGATTTTTAGTAACATATGAGCTAAGAATGGGAATTCTTGCGCATCATCTACATGAATAAATTGACAACGATGTTGTGTTTCTTCTAATAGATCTGCTTGTTTCATCAACAATTCAATACAATTTGCTAACACATCATCATAGTCATATACATCTTTTTTGTCTTTAAACTTCACAAATTCTTTATACAAAGTTGAAAATGGAATAGTCGGGCATGAAGGAATCACTATGTCTGCCATTTGATTTTCTGATAACATACGATTGCGACATTCACTAATTTTACTCATCAAATCTAAACACTGTTCCTTACGAATCGTAACACGGAACATATCTTTACATAAACGAGTTACAACATTGCTCAAATCACGATACGCCTTTGGAGGAATTAATCCTTGTCTTTCATAAAAGCGTTTAATGATTGAATAGGCAAAGCTGTAAATGTCAGTAAATCCAGGAATTTCATCCTCACCACCAAAGAAATAACGATATTTTGCCACCATTTCTTTTGCACACTGCTTATCAAAAACAATATTTAGCATTTCGTCTTTTCTGGCGATTTCACTTTTCATCAAATACGCAATTCGATTCAAAAACAAAAGCGTTTTTCCACTTCCAGTTTTTCCTTTTATAAGAACAGGATGTTGCTGTTGGCACAATAAACCCTCTTGTTGTGCATCTAATTTCATATCATATTCTTTTAAAAATTCTACTGTTGTCATATTCTCTCCTATTGTTTTTTCATTTAATATTATACCTTACTTTGCATTAAATTTCTAATGAATTTCGGATATCTTATAAAGTTTTTAATGAAACCACTTACACCTATTTGAATACAACATTGCATGGATTTTTCATCTTATTACAAACCTCGTAATAGGATATAAACGACTGGAAAAATCCTGATTTTTTATTTTTTAACAAAATATTTACAAAACGTACTTGTCGAAAAAAATCATTTCTGTATAATAAATGTCATGAAAGGCGGTAGCTTATATGATTTTAAACTTTATTCGTGGTTTCTGTATGGCGTTAGCGGATAGCGTACCTGGTGTATCCGGTGGTACAGTTGCCTTCTTACTTGGCTTTTATGATCGCTTTATTGGATCATTAGATGCTTTGACTGCTGGTAATATGCAAGAGAAGAAAGAAGCAATCCTCTTCTTATTAAAAATCATGATTGGATGGGTTGTTGGTTTTGTTCTTGCAGTGAGTATTCTAGCTAGCATCTTTGATACACATATCTATAAGATTTCTTCTTTATTTATGGGATTCATCTTATTTGCCATCCCCGTTGTTATTATGGAAGAGAAAAAGAATATGAAATTCAATGTTTCAAGCATTGTTGCAGGTCTTATTGGAATTGCCCTAGTTGCCTTGATTACGTATTTTAATCCAATTGCAGGACAGGGAACATCGTATGATTTAACAAATCTTAACGTTGGCTTAGGCATTTATGTCTTTGTGAGTGCCATGTTTGCCATCTCAGCCATGGTTCTTCCTGGCATCAGTGGTTCTACCTTATTGTTGATCTTTGGTCTTTATGTACCAATCATCTCTGCCATCAAAGCAGTCTTAACCCTAGACTTTGCTTACTTACCAGTCTTATTCATCTTTGGCTTTGGTATCCTTGCAGGTATCATATCCGTTGTTCGCATCATCAAATGGGCATTAGAACAACATCGAAGTGTGATGATTTACTTAATTATCGGTATGATGCTTGGTTCTTTCTATGCCATCATCATGGGTCCTACCACATTAGAAGTTCCAAAAGCACCATTGCACCTAGAAACATTTAGTTTCATCTGGTTCATCATTGGTGGCATCATCATCTTAGGCCTTCAAAAATTAAAAGATATCACAGAAAAACAAAAATAGCACAAAAAAAACATGGGATGAACTCTCATGTTTTTTTATATCTTCTAGTAATTTTCTTTACGAACTTCGAAGAATGATTGAGGGTGATTACATACTGGACAAACTTCTGGAGCTGTTTTTCCTTTGTGTAAGTGTCCACAGTTTAAGCATTCCCATACTGTTTCTTCTTCTTTTTCAAATACAGAACCATCTTCGATGTTACTTAATAATGCAGCGTAGCGTTCTTCGTGAGCACGTTCGATTGCTCCAACACCTTCCATTGTTTTTGCGATTTCTTCAAATCCTTCTTCACGAGCTTCTTTTGCCATACGAGCATACATATCAGTCCATTCATAGTTTTCACCAGCTGCAGCATCTTTTAAGTTTGTCACTGTATCAGGCATTCCACCATTTAAATATTTGAACCATAATTTTGCATGTTCTTTTTCATTGTTTGCTGTTTGTTCAAAGACTTTAGAAATTTGCACATATCCATCTTTTTTTGCTCTTGATGCATAATATGTGTATTTGTTTCTAGCCATTGATTCTCCCGCAAATGCATCTTGTAAATTCTTTTCTGTTTTTGTTCCTTTTAAATTCATGTTCCTTTTCCTCCTGTATATTTATATTCTTTATACTTTTCGGATGAATCAACCAATCATCCTACGTTTAAAGCTTAATACTATTTTACCCTAACGTCAAGTGTTTTTTTTATTTCTTGACAGTTAAAATAGGCAATGTTAGAATGTGTTAAGCTTGTAAAGTGAGGAAATAAATATGTTAGAAGAAGTCGCAAGAAAGTATTATAAAGAAGGATACAACTGTGCGGAAAGCATGATTCGCGCAGGAAACGAAGTATACAACCTAGGTTTACATGATAAAGATATGATCATGACAGCTGCCTTTGGTGGTGGTATGCAATTAGGGGATGTCTGTGGTGCCTTAACAGGTGCTTGCTGTGTCATCTCTGCTCGTTATGTAGAAACAAAGGCACATGAAAGTTCTATTATTCGTCCATTAACACAAAAACTTGTCATCGCTTTTCAAAAGGAAATGGGATCAAGAGTATGTGCAAAGATTAAAGCTGTTCATTTTTCTAAAGAATTGCACTGCCAAAATACTGTTGGCTTAGCTGCAAGTGTGTTAGAAAAAGTCATCGAAGATTGGGACAAAGAACAAATCGATATTCGCTAACCATGGTCAACCATGGTTTTTTTATGAAAGGAAGGTCTTTTTATGCTATTCATTACCCTCATCTTTGCTTGTATCATCTTTGGTAGTGGCTATTATCTTGCTTCTTGCCTCATCCACTACTTTTCGCTATCATCTAGTATATATGTTATGATGTTTGTTTATGATTTACTCTTGTTGCATTACAGCAAAACCTATTTAGTGGCCAAATCAAAAGCGATGACCTACTTCATTGGTATTTCTACCTTTTATTATGTATTTCTCATCACATTTTCCATTCCCCTTGCTTTCTTACCAATCCAAGCTCGTAGTAAAGGGCTTATCTGTTTCTTATGTACTACCCTACTTGCACTCTATGCCTATCATCAATGTCTAACACTGCGCATCAAACACTATCATCTACCATTTCTAAACACGCATACAAGCATCATATTATTATCGGATTTACACATTGGTTATTATGTATCGACTTCGTTTATTAAACGTGTGGTTGATCAAATCAATGCTCAAAAGGTGGATTATGTCTTGATTGCGGGTGATTTGATTAACTGTGGTAACACAAAGGAGTGCGACAAGATTGATGAAGTTGCTAAGTTGTTATCGCAAATAAACGTAACAAAGGGCATTTATGCCATCACTGGAAATCATGATCCGTTTTATCAAGATCAGGATTTCCTTTGCTTTCTAAAGAAAGCAAACATTACATTATTAGACGATGATAGTATCGTTGATGATGAACTACAAATTATTGGTCGAAGAACAAGAACAGAGAAACGAAAAGACATCTCTGCCTTTGAAAAAAGCGAACTGCCTTGTATCATTCTTGATCATGATCCATTATGCATCGATGATGCGCTTGCCTTTGGTGCGGATGCCATTTGTTGTGGACATACGCATAAGGGTCAGCTTTTCCCTTTTACCTTGCTTGTGAAGGCAATCTATCGTCATCAGCGTGATTATGGGTATCATAAAGAGCAAAACACCCATTGTATCATATCGGCTGGTACAGGCTATTTCTCGATGCCATTTCGTCTTGGTTCCACTGGTGAAATCATCTTATTAACAAAGTAAAAGCTGCTTGTGCAGCTTTTTTAGTGATGATCTAGAATGGATAGAGAAACATCGTGAATGTGAATGAAGTAATCTGGATATTCCTTCATCATCTCGATGAATTCTGCTTTTGTGAATAATGCATAGACACCAATGGTTTGTAGGGGTTCTTGCTTGGCTTGATTTAAAATTGCTTCAAGGTCAAAGGTTGTTGCCAATGGCATCCTGTCAAGAAAGTCTTGATGATCAAGTAGTAGTTGTAGACGAGATACAAAAGCTTGCTGAAGTTGTTTTGGATCTTTATTTTGACCACATTGTAATTGTAATTGTGGATAACGCTTGTCTGCTTCCTTGTTTAAATCATACCAAGATCTTGTTTGTAGTTGAATACCAAGATAAGAACCATAGGCATGTTTCTCTTGATTTTGTAATGCAATCCAAGAAAATTCTGAATCTTTATATTGCATCATCCATGCACAAACCTCTTCTAAACTCTTAGCTTGATCAAAGCTCACGGCTACTTCGATTCGACTAGAATCAGGCAAGGCATTGATTTCCTGTTTGATATCTTCACTAATTCTTGCGTGATCTAACGTCTCTTTATAATATGGATCATCATCAATCCTTGCATCCACGAATAAGTCTACAAGCAAGGCAGTTTCATGTCCATTTGATAAGTTAAACGTATCCAAGTGATTGCGTTTGATCTCATATTGTACATTATAGGAATTATCATAGCCAACATAACCAAAGATTGGAACAAGTCTTCCATACATCGAATAACTTGCAAAGCCCTTGCTTTGATCTAAGCCAGTTGTAGAAAGGTAAGCATGTTGTGGATAGAATAAGCCTGTATAAGTCTGCATCAAGAATTGAAATTCATTTTTTTCACTTTTCACTTCATCGCTTGGCTTTAGCGGATTATAATAGAGCATATTCATGCCTTTTGATACAAATAGGATACTCATGCATACAAGCACAAGCAATAATAAGACTTGTTTTAATGTTGTCATAAACACTTTGCGTTTTAATTGTTTTTGTAGCTGTTTGGTTTCTGTTACAAGTGTTTCTTCATCAATGCTTAGTAATTGATCAAATTCTTTTTCGTTCATGACCATTCCTCCTTATATCGTTCCATGAGTTTGGTCCGTGTGCGGTGTTTGATCACACGGACATTTTCTACAGTAAGACTTAAAATCGTTGCGATTTCCTCATCATCAATATCTTGAAAAGCAGATAGTAGCATCACTTGCTTTTGCCGATTGGGCAGTTTTAAGATTTCTTGAAACAGCCATTGTTTTTTCTCTCCTACGATGAATTCTTCGACAACATCCACATTTGCTTGATACCAAGAAAGTTGTTCATCTTCGCTTAGTAACACACGTTTATGTTTCTTATAGTGATTGTAATAATCATTGCGAATGACAGTATACATCCAAGCTTTGAAATTGCCTTCTTGATAACTCAAGATTGCCTTTAGATAGGCTTGAGATACCAAGTCTTCGGCCGTTGCTTTATCATGGGTATAGGATAAGGCAAAGAGAAGGAATGTTTTATAGTAGGATTGAAAATACGTGATGAGTAATTGTTGATCCATGGTATCCCTCCTTCACCTTTCTAACAATGTTATAGACTTATTATTACATATTTTATAAAAAAAAGAGATGAACTCTTAACGATTGTTTTTCATCTCTTCAATTTCTTGTTGTTTTTCACTTAAGTATTCCCAACGCTCCATCAATTCTTCTAGTTCATGTTCTAGTTTCATACGTTGATCACTTAGTATTTGAATCTTTTCAAAGTCACTGCCAGCTTCTTCCATCTGTTGATCGATGGCATCAATTTGATTCGAGATTTTCTCCATGTTTGCATCCATGGATTCCATCTCTTTTTTCTCCTTGCTGCTCATTCTAGGGCTCACTTTTGGTTTGGCTGTTTTTTCTTTGACTTCCTCTTCTTCTTTTTGGCTTCCTAGTTCAAGTAATGCACTATATCCACCTATGAATTGTTGAATGCTTGCATCGCTTTGGAAGACAAATAGCTTATCACAAATACGATCTAGGAAATATCGATCATGACTCACGGTGATAATGGCACCATTGAAGGTATCAAGATAGTCTTCTAGGATTTGTAGAGTTGTGATATCTAAGTCATTGGTTGGTTCATCTAAGAATAAGATGTTTGGTGCTTGCATCAATACTTTTAATAAGTATAAACGTCTGCGTTCTCCTCCGGATAAGCGTCCAATTGGCATATATTGTGCTTTGGCATCAAATAGGAAACGCTCTAACATCTGAGAAGCAGTGTACGTTCCTTCCATCGTTGTGATGGCATTTGAACTTTCTTGAATGTAATCAAGAACACGTTGGGACATGTCCATTTCTTCATGGCCTTGTTTAAAGAAACCAATCTTCACCGTTTCTCCATGAATGACCATCCCTGTATCTGGTTCTACTTCTTTCGCAAGAATCTTCAACAAGGTACTTTTTCCACAACCATTGACACCTAAAATTCCAATGCGATCATTTCGTTGTAGGTTATAAGAAAAATTACTAAATAGTAAGTGATCACCAAAGGCTTTGGATAGGTTTTCCCATTCAATGATTTTCTTTCCTAGTCTTGATGATACTGCATCTAATTTCACACTGCCTTGTTCTTGTGGTTTATCCATGTTGTTTAGCTTATGGAAACGCTCAATTCGCTCTTTGCTCTTTGTCCCACGAGCTTGTACCCCTGCTCGCATCCAGGCAAGTTCGCTACGTAAAATATTTTGACGTTTGCGCTCATTAGCTTGCGCAATTTCTTCTCGTTGTGCCTTTAATTCTAAATAGTGGCTATAATTTGCTTCATAGGTATATAAATTTGCTTGATCAATTTCAATCATCTTATCACAAATACGTTCTAAGAAATAACGATCATGGGTAACCATGAATAAGGCACGATTGTAACGAATTAAGTATTTCTCTAACCATTCAATCATATCGTTATCTAAGTGGTTGGTTGGTTCATCAAGCATTAATAAATCACATGGTTTTAATAACGCACGGGCAAGAGCTACACGTTTGCGTTGTCCTCCACTCAAGTGTTTCACAATGCGATCAGTATCATAAATGCCAAGTTTTCCTAAGATTGCTTTGGCTTCAAATTCTTTAATTTCTTTATCCATCGATAAGATTTGATGAAGGATGCTATCTTCTTCATCAAAGACTGGTTCTTGTGGTAAGTAAGAAATACGAAGATTATTCTTTTTGATCATCGTACCCTCTTCATATGTTTCAAGACCTGCAATCATCTTTAATAGGGTCGTCTTTCCTGTTCCATTGACACCGATTAAGGCAATCTTATCATGGTCTTCAATCGCAAAAGAAACGTCTTTGACGATTGGCTTAATATTTTGATGTTTTGTGATATGTTCTGCTGACAATAACATGTTTAAAAATCATCCTCTTTCCTTAATGGTTTCTCAATCCTTTTGGATATTTATTCTTAATTACCATGCCATCTCCCTTTCCAAAGGCAATTGGATGGTTATGGTAAGTTAATGTGACATAGCCTTTATAATTTGGCACTTGTAATAAGTTTCCTTGTAAATAAGAACGGCATTGTTCTTCATCCATATCATAGCGCACTTGATAATAAGGCTCTAGTAAAGATGAGGTATAGAAATGTTGGTGGGGTTCGATGCGATTTTTCATGATGTCTCCCACAAAGATTCCTTGACGAATGATGCGCACTTTCTTTAACTTGATAAATGGTGTTTGTTTCGCATACACCTTATCTTGTAGCTGCATATAGTAAAAATCAGTCTTGCTTAATTGTTGTTTTAAGAAGGTTGTCACAAATGCATCCAGATGCGCACTTGGCAATTCTTTTTGCTTGCTAAAAGATGCAGGTCCTGTTTTCTTTAACTTCGCAACAAAGTGTCCTTCTCCTTGATCCATCGGAAAGATTCTTCGAACCTTAGAAACATCTAAGTCTTTATAAGCAAAGCCTGCTCGTCCAAAGCTGACATTGCAATCGAGTAATTCCATATCAGGATGCTCTTTGATAAAGTTGTAGATGACTTCTTCGTTTTCTTCCATAGAATAAGTACAAGTGGAATATACAAGAATACCATCTTGTTTTAACACTTCATAAGCACTTTCTAAAATGTGTGCTTGGCGCTGTCCACAGGCAATCACATGCTCCACGCTCCAATCCTCCATGGCAGCTGCATGTTTTTTAAACATACCCTCTCCACTACAAGGAGCATCCACTAAGACTTTATCAAACCAGCCTTGCATTTCTTTGGCAAGTTCATCAGGTCTTGCATTGGTAATCATACATTGACTAAAGCCTAAACGTTCCATATTACTCATTAATATTTGTGCACGTTTGTTTTCAATCTCATTGCTGACTAAAAAACCGGTATTGTTTAATTTTGCTGCAATCTGTGTACTTTTTCCACCAGGCGCCGCACACAGATCCAAGACCCAATCCCCTTCTTGTACATCAAGCACTTCCACTGCACTACTCGCGCTTGGTTCTTGCATATAAAACAAGCCAGCAAGATGGGCAGGATGATTTCCTAAACCTTTTTCATCATTTGGGATATAAAAGGACTGTGGGCAAATGCTACTTGGTTTGCATTCGCACACATGCAAATCTAAAAATTGTTCTAAACTTATTTTTGATGTATTAACACGTAAGCCACGAAATGCACTTTGTTCAAGTGTTTTTTCATATGCAGGATAATCATCCTGCAAGTAGCTTTGCATACGTTGTAAAAATTGTTCTTTCAAAGTCTTCACCTCAATAATAATCCATGTTGTATTTTATCATAGTTCCCCAAGATATGCATCAACAAAGAAATCCTGTTTCTTTAAAAATATACGAAAACCATAACGCAAGATCATCGTAACACCACCCGTGATTACCATCGGTATCAAAATTAAGAATAGATAGATAAACCATGGAAAATCAATGGACAATTGACGCATGATCAAATGCAAATAACATAGGATGATGCAGGTATTCACAAGCGTCATAGAAACTGCTTGTCGAATCCAGCGATCACGGAAATAATTTTGATATGCCCGACTGATCCTAGCCTTCGTGTAGCCATAGGCATAATAAACACTATTTAAGACGCGTAGATGATCAATGGTCTTCTTGAGTACCATACTATATAAAACATAGGATAGCGTTAAGAAAAAAGCTCCTGTTAATACAAAGAAAGTGAATAAGTTTTGTAGATCCACAACTAATAATTTTAACAATGTTTGATCAAAGGCGACATCAAACTCAGGATCTTTATATAACCATTTTAAGGCATCTTTTAATTCCTCTTCATTGTTGTTTTCATAATAGACTTTATCTAATTGCACATTCTTTGTAAGAATTGGTGCAAGTAAGTCTTCATTCAAATACAACAAAGGTTTACCCACAGGGTCAAGTCCTTCTAAAAGGTCCATACCAGGTAATAAGAAGCCCTCGATGGTAACCGTGTATTGTTCCATAATACTATTTAAAGGATCATCATAAATACGATATAATTGCACTTTGATTTCTTTACCTATCCACTTCTTTGTGAAGGTTAAGAATTGATTTAATTTTTGTTCATAAGTAAAATTGTTATTTTTGACAACTTCTTCATAAGGAAAGCCTAATTCAACAGCTGTCGCAAAGTTTAAGATAACTTCATCGTTTTGAATGCTACGATTTGAAACGATACGCTTTCCATTATAATAACGAGAAATGGACTTTGTTGGATGAATGCCATCGATGTCTTTTAAAGTATCGCCATAAACGATGCGCTTTTTACAGTCTGGCACACTTTTCATCTTGGCTAAATGGTGACGAGAGACAAAGTCTGGCGTCACATAAAAGGCTGGATACTTCTGATTGATTTGATCTTCATGATAGATACCAACCACCTTCATCAACGTTCCATACCAACCAATTTGTTTCCCTAGCACATCTTTTTCTGTTACATCTTTCCCAAAGAGTGTTGCTATTAAACAAGTAGGAATCATCACTTCATCATCTTGATCAGGTAAGCGACCATATACATCGTTTTTCTTTAAGTCTTTTAAGTAATCCACCTCAATGACTGGATATTGATTGCTCTTAGGATACTCACTTTCTTTATAGATTCCCTCTAGATAGGCATTCGCAAAGTCTACATCAATCGGTTGATAATATGGTAAAAAGTTTCCCTTGATATGATCATGTAAATAAGATAAATCTTGTTGTGTTAAATCTTGACGAAGCATATCATAATATTCCCCGTCATTCCCAACTGCTATTTTTTCTAGTTCAAAGAAATTCACATCTTTTTTTCTTAACATCGCAACTTCAATGTCTACCACTCTCATATTGGATGAGACAAAAGCAATACTAAAACAAAAGAGCATCACAAACAACAACAGCGCATGAAGCGTATAGACCCATTGATACTTCTTTGTCAGTTTTGGAAAACTGCGACTAAAAAGCTTAAGCGTATCACTCTTTTTTTCAATCGTACAAGTGTCTAAACCATAGTCTTCATGAATATCATCACTTAGAATATAGCCATGTTCAAATTCTATTTTACGATCTGCATACGGATAACAATCCTGATCACCAACAACGATGACTAACATATATTTACTGCATTGTTTTAACACATGATAAATGATTTGTAACTCTTCTTTAGAATAGGGTGTAGAATCTGGATAAAACAATAACACTTTATACTTACGAATCATTACCCGGGCAATATAGGTACATACTTGTTCCTTAAAGGATAAATTCTCGGTAATTTCATCAAGATAGGCAGCTAACTGCCATTGTTCTAAGATAGCGATAACGTCTTCTTGTGAAAACACATCTTCTAAGATAATATTTTGTTTTAATGTTGCTTGCGGAATGAAGAAAAAGTCTTCAAACCAATGAGCAACGACTTGATTACGATATAATACACAAGTTTTTTCATCTAGGGTAGAATCTAAGGTAACATTACAACAAGAAAACTTGCCACTCGTACAAGGACGAATCCCACTTAATACATAGCTTAGTGCTTCTTGTTCTTGTTTATCTTTTGTCCACAAGGAACAAAAGCCTGTATCTGGCAATACAAAAGAGACATCTGAAAACAGATGTCGTTGATCTTTTTGAATGCTTAATTTTTCTACTTTGAACATGATCAACACTCCTACTCTTCCGATAACTTATGAAATAAGTCATCTTCTTTACGTGCATAAGCACAACCATATTCATCGGATAAGAATGGTAAAATATCAATATCATAATTGCAGATGGTATTTAAACGATAAATTCCAACATGCTCATGTTGATCTAAATATTCTTTTGTTTCATCGCCAGACATAAAACGCCAGCCACTGTCCCATTCTTTTTCTGGTTTCACACGGTACATATACCCAACTTTACAACCATCGACAAGAATGCGATCACTTGCCATGCAACCATCGGCTTCACCCCAGTCACGAAGTAACTCCTTCATCTCACTTGCATCAATCGCAAACTGCTTGCTTTCTTTTTGATACCAACCCTTTGACCAAGCACCACCATCTTGTAATAAGCCTTGGATTAAATCTTTTTGTAGATCAAATACTTCTTGTACATGTTCATCACTATAGGTAAAGCGATAATTAAAGTACAACATTCCACATAAACAACTACGTGCATAGTCTTGCCAGCTATCAAACATAGATAGCACACGCATCGTCAATGGTTTCGTGATTGACCAGAAGGTTTCTTCATTGATAATCCCACAAGCAAGTGCAATGCGACTAAGTCCAATTTGCTCATTCACATCAAAAGCATAAAACCCTTGTTCTTTCACAATTGGAAAGAAGAGTGCAGCATAGCTTGCGCAATGTTCCATCACTTGAAATTGCTCTTCACTAAAGCCATCCATAGTTACTTCTTGATGGTGATTGTATAATGCTAGAAAGCGAATGTAATCTTTATTACAAGAGAACATATGAGCAAAGCATTGTTGAAGACTTTCTTCATCAACGATGCCATAGTACTGTTTTAAGTATGCTCGAAGTTCTTTTTTTTCTTTCTTCTTTGTTTCAACATACACGTTTTCAAACCCCATATGATGATGCAACCCTCTTACTTTTCGGCAAGAAGAAATACCACTTAATAATAATGTGAACATCTCAATGGAATAGGTGTGATGTTTCTTCTTGTCGGTTTGAAACAAAGAAGAAACAGAATCTATTAATTTAACGGTATTTGGATAATAGATACGTCGTAATTTTCTCATAGTTCATCTCCTAAAGTGATTCTAATCTCATATGATACTTTTGACTTGCTTTTTTTAATAAGACAAATGTTACCCATTGGAAGATAAAGATCACAAGATACACCACTGGTAAAAAGAACATGATACCAGTGATTTGGTATACACTTGCAATAATGCCAATTTCTGGTGGAATGCCAACAAACATATATTGTGTATCCAACATCACATTGATTATAAAAGCAACGCTAAACATACCACAAACGATAAAATAACTACGTTTTAAATAGTAATAATTTAATAAACTTTGATCTTTTAGTTGAATCAAAGAAAATAATACAAACGATCCATGTAACATATAGAAATTAATTGTACGATACGATAGCAATGGATAAATACCTGTGATATTTGCGGGATAAATCATAGCGATGCTTCCTGCAATCATTCCGGTTACCATACTAAAGAAGCGAACAGTTTTCCACTTTGTTACAACACTTAGAACATTCATATACACACATAATGTACATAATTCTAGTGGGACTAGTTGTAGTCCTAGATTTTGATCACAGTGCATGATCAGCCATGTGTAATAAATACCCTCTTCTAATAAATAGTAGATGGCAAAGCGTTTCATGTACGTTTGCTGTCCTTTTTCATCTAAAGAACTGTATTTCTTATAAAAAATCCAAATGCATACCATCGTCAAAACTAACATCAATGCATGTCCTAGTGAGAATGTCAGAATTGGATTCTGTAGCGTTTCAATTTCTGTGTAATACTTAAAAAAATTTTCCATCATCATTACCCCTTTACTCTATATAATAGCATAGTTTGCTTGAAATCTTACACACTTTTTTTGTCATCATGTAGTCTATTTTCCACAATCCATAAGAAAATTAACATCATGATGGAGATCATCATCCATAAATACACTTCGATGAAGACTAAATGGGTATTTATGTTATGCGTTTGGTGCATAAACAAATAATGATGTAGTTGCTGATAGCTCATCAACTGTGCAAGAATGATGCCAATCACTCCACCATAGCGTAATACACTTGTAATCTTCTTATTTTTAAAGGTAACAAATACACCTAGAAAAAAAACAAGGATTGCGATACCAGCAATCGGCTGATAGATTGGATTGATATTTGGCAATTGTTTTGCTTCTACAACACTTGCATAAGGATGAAATAACATCGGCATCATACTAAAGAGATAAGCAAGTGCTAGAATGACCTTCTTCTTCATCAAATCTCCTCCACTTATTATTATAAAAGAAAATGTCTACTTTTTTATTAAGTTTCTATTACAAAAAAGAACTCTTTCGAGTCCTTAGTTATGTTTGATTTTTTTAATAAATGGTGCAATTGCTTTACAGACAACCAAAGTCGCAATGCAGCCAACAATGATTTCTCCAATCCCATTCGTTGTGATGACTGCAAGTAACACACCGATTAAGGCTTGATAACTCACACCTGTGACTTGTGCATATTGTGGGCCAAAGAATAGATAAATACCTGCAAGCACTAAGACGGTGTTTGTCAAAGTACCAATGACCGATGCGCTTAAAATCGATACGTTTTGATTCACTTTATGTTTTTGTAATTGTTCAAAGACAAGTCCAGCTAAAAATCCAACTAAGATTCTTGGTACTAAAGCAATGAAAATACTGCTGAAGTTTCCGCTGATCCCACCAATGGTAATAAAGGGTGAAAAGACAAAGCTTGTTGGACCTGGTCGAAATGTCGCATTTAATAAGCTCGTTAGTCCAAAGACAAAGCCTAGCTGAGCGCCTGCTTTCTTTCCTAAAGCGATTCCTGCAATTAAAACAGGAATGTGCATTGTTGTCGCATTGATTACACCTAATTGAATATACCCAAGTGGTGTTAGCACTAATACGACTTCAATGGCTAAAAACATTGCCATGAATGCCATGTACTGCGTTTTGTGTTGATTCATATGTCCTCCTACTTTCGTTCCATTCTGGATACGAGTGTTTCTTGGTGTTGTCTATCGTTTCCTATTTTTATTAGTGTCTAGCCTGATCACTATAAAACATCAAAATAATAAACAACGGTATTATTATAGACCTAAAGAAAGGTGAACACAATGTTTTTTTTCAATTGTAACCTTCTATACAACATCCCTGTGTGCTTTTAAACCATAGGCACTCTGTGCTTTTAGCACTGCACGTTTAATCGCATTGGCCATTGTTTCTGTCGCAAGTACCCCAACAACATCGGGTGTTGCTTCGACTTCATCAGTACTTAATACAAAGATGGTATCTCCATCACTCATCGTATGGACTGGATGAATTGCACGAGCATAGCCATTATGGGCAATGCCTGCAATCTTGGTACACTGTGCTTTTGTTAGTTTCGCATTGGTAATTACACAACCGATGGTGGTATTACCATCATCGATCTTTCTTACTTGAGAAAGATATTGTAGCTGTTCTTCATAAGAAAGCATCTTTTGTAAATCTCTATGATATACACCTGCAAGTGGTTCATTCGTTTGATAATCCACCACATTTCCACAAGCATTGACTGCTACAATGGATAAAACTTGTAAACCATCCACTTCTACACCATACATGCCAATACCACTCTTCATCGCTTTATCAAAGCCAAGTAGCTTTCCAACACTACAACCAGTACCTGCACCATGATTGCCTTCTAAAAATACTTGCTGTTCACTATTTAAGCAAGCTTGATAGCCCATCTTTTTATCTGGTCTTACCTTAGGATTTCCCACTGATAAATCAAACAAGGAAGCACCACAGACAATAGGAATCCGTGCAACACCCATATCAAAGCCATACCCACGCTCTTCTAAGTATTGCATCGCACCACTTGCGGCATCAAGTCCAAATGCACTTCCTCCACTTAACATCACTGCATGAATCTTTTGAACCATATTCACTGGATTTAACAAATCCGTCTCTCTTGTAGCAGGTCCTCCCCCTCTTACATCAACGCCAGCAACTCCACCATCTTTACATATAATAACAGTACACCCAGTACCAGCCTCTACATCTTCTGCTTGTCCAACTGCAATTCCTTTCATATCACTTATGCATATTTCTCTCATTGTTAATCGCTCCTTTATATAAAGATTGTACTATAATTTTCCACTATTTTCCTATAAAAAAGAAGAAGCACTATCACTTCTTCTCATCGTTCTTATTTCTTATTATTTTTCATTTTTACAGCAACGAAACCTAAAACAACAATGGCTACGACACCAACTGTAATTCCAAGTCCCATAGAAGAGTTGTTTTCTTTTGCTTCTTCTTTTTTTGCTGGTTCTTTCGCTGCTTCTTTATCAGCACTAACTTCAACTTTATTCATCAATTGATCTAAGTCTTGAATTGCTTTCACTGTTTCTTCTTTATTCACACTTGGATCTAGTGCTTTTTCAGAAACTGTAATTTGAGCTTGTAATTGATCCCAACTTTCTTTAGAATAATCATCTTTTACTTGTGCTTTTGCATCATTGATAATTTGTTGTAATGGAGCTTTGTCTACACTTCCATCTAATGTTCCTTCTAATGATTGGTTAAACATCCAAGCGATTAAATCATCTAAGTTGCTAACACCATTTTTATTATCATCTAATACTGGGCTATAAGCTGAGTTCCAGCATGGATGTTCTTCATCTTCATAAATTGTGAATGTCGCATTTCCATATTTACGAACTGCTTCATACATAATTCTTGATGCTTTATTATTGATGACTGGGTCAATTCCACCATGGAACATACGAATAGGTGTATCTTTTGCATTTTCCACTTTTGTAGGATCCCCTACACCGCAAATTGGAACAGCTGCTGCAAACATACGAGAATCATCACGAGAAATTAAATCCCATGTTGTATAACCACCCATAGAAATACCAGATACATACGCTCTGTTTTTGTCTGCTTTGTATGTATTTTGTACATTTTTCAATAATTCAACAACTGTATTTAAGTTTTCTGTTCTTGGCGTTTGATCCATATTCCAAGTTTCACGATTCCATTGTGTCCATAAATCTTCCCCTTCTCTAGGTTCGATTCCAACCCATTGGTCAGCTAGCCAGTCTTTATCTTTTTCTGGATTGATACCAAATGGAGTTTGTGGAACAACGATAATCGCTTGACGAGTTGGATCATTTTGTTGTTCGATCAAACGGAATAACAACGCATTATGATAACGAATGGCAATATTATTATCACCACCACCATCAGAATATCCATGCATATAAACAACCATTGGTAAGTTTTCAATGGCATTTCCATTCACGTCTTTTGGAACATGAATCCAATAATTTAAGGCATGTTCTTTTGAATCCTTAAATGTTAAGTGTTTTAAATCCCCTTTTTCTACTAATTCGTATACACCTTCATCAACTTCATCTTTGCTACCGAAACCAAATGTATATGGTCTAATAATATCTCCTTTAGCAAATGCTGGAGTAAGGTTTGTGAATGCTAAAGCACCACAAGCACATACTGTCATAAACTTCTTTACAACATGATTCATACTATGTTATCCTCCCTTAATGAATAATATTCTATAAAATGTAAACGTTTACTAATAAAAGTATATCAAAGGTATAACAAATGTCAATGATAACTTTAATAATATTGTTTTTTATGCGACAAGACATAATAAATATTTTATATAGTTAATAAAAACAGGTGCCAAATAGGCACCTGTTAATTGTTATTTTTCTTCTGCTTGTTCTTCTTTATGTTTCGCAACGATTGCATCTGTTAAGTTAGATGGTACTGGATCGTAGCGATTGAATTTTTGAAGATAGCTTCCACGACCTTGTGTCATAGCACGTAATTCGATTGGATATTTTTGAACTTCTGCAAGAGGTACTTGTGCAGAGATTTCTTGGTAGTCATCAACCATATCCATACCCATGATTGCTCCACGACGTTTGTTGAAGTCACCGATGATTGTTCCAGTAAATTCATCTGGTACACGAACAGTGATATCAACAATTGGTTCTAGTAAGATTGGGTTAGCAGCTTGCATACCAGCTTTATATGATAAGCGAGCAGCCATCTTAAATGCCATTTCACTAGAGTCAACATCATGATATTTACCATCGAATAATGTAGCTTTTACGTTAACTACTTTAAATCCAGCAAGGATACCATGTTCCATGCATTCACGAAGTCCTGCTTCAACAGCTGGGAAGTATTGACGAGGAACTGCACCACCGAATACTTTTTCTTCGAATACCATTTCTTCAGCATCTGCATTTGGTTCATAATCGATGAATACATGTCCAAATTGACCATGTCCACCAGATTGTTTTTTATGACGTCCTTCTCCAGTTGCTTTTTTACGGATTGTTTCACGATATGGAACTTTTGGAGTTTCCAAACGAACTTCTACTTTGTATTTGTTTAATAATTTATTTAAGACAACATCTAAGTGTTGATCACCAACACCATAAAGGATGGTCTGTTTTGTTTCTTTGTTGTTTTCAAGACGTAATGTAGGATCTTCTTCAGTCATACGAGCTAAAGCACTACTCATCTTATCTTCATCATTCTTAGATTTAGGATATACGGCCATTCCTAACATTGGTTCAGAGAATGGAATAGGATCCACTAAGAAATGTTTACCTTTTTCACAAAGTGTATCATTTGTTTGAGTGTATTGTAATTTTACAACAGCACCGATATCACCTGTAAATAGTTTACCAACGGCTGTTTGGTGTCTTCCTTTAACAATGAAGATGGTACTGATTTTTTCCATCTTATCTTTTGTAGCATTGTAGACGCTAGAATCACTGCTCATCACACCACTTAATACTTTGATGAAGGAGATACGACCAACGAATGGGTCCACAATTGTTTTAAATACTTGTGCACATAATGTTTCTTTTTCGTTTGTTTCTAATTCAATAGCATCTTCTGTTTCAGAATCATTCACAACGATACTTCCATGTTCACCATAAGTTGGGAAGTATTTTACGATTAAGTCCATTAAACGTTCAATTCCAACTGTATGGATGGCACTACCACTAAAGACTGGGCGAATTTCACCATTACGAACACCTAAACGAACACCACGTGTTAATTCCGCTTCACTAAAGTCTTCACCACTGAAGTATTTTTCCATTAATTCATCATCACTCATTGCGATTGCTTCAGCGATTTGGTTTTTGTATTCACTAACGATATCAACATAGTCATCAGGAACTGGTTGTGCTTTTTCAGGATCAGCTAAAGGTCCTTCAAAGTACCAAGCTTTGTCACGTAAGATGTTGATAGATCCAATTGTTTTTCCGCCTTCTACGATAGGAACTTCAAATGGAATGACAGCTTTACCAAATTTATCACGTAATGCAGCATATGCTGTATCAAAGGATGCATTTTCTTCATCTAATTTATTAATGAAGAAGATGGTTGGTAAATTATGTTTAGAAGCTGTTTCCCAAGCACGTTGTGTTCCTGGTTGAACAGCATCTTTTGCATCTACAACGATCAATGCACTATCTCCAACAGCTACACCAGCTTCAGCACCACGGATGAAGTCTAAGTAACCGGGAGTGTCGATAAAGTTAATTTTGCAATCTTTCCATTCGATTGGAACTAAAGATGCATAAACACTTAATCCACGTTTGATTTCTTCTGGGTCATAGTCAATCAAAGAACTACCTTCACTTGTGACACCAAAGCGATCACTTGCTTTTGTGAAATAAAGCATACTTTCTAAAACCGCTGTTTTACCAACACCTGTATGTCCTAAAACAACGACGTTGCGCACTTCGCTAGATAAATAGTCTCTCATTGCTTCGCCCTCCTATTTCAAGATTGGCTTTAATTGAGCCAAGCAATCTTCACGTACATAGTGTACGGCTTTATGACCTTCTTTATCAATCAAGTCTTTATCTGCACCATTTGCTAATAAATCTTCTACTAAGCTTACATATCCACCATAAGCAGCACGCATCAATGCTGTACATCCATTATTATCACAAGCATTAACGTCTGCACCACGTTCGATTAATAAGCGAATAACATCTTTTTTAAATGCTACGCATGATTCCATTAGAGCTGTACGTCCAACTTCATCATAAGCATTGATTTCTGCACCAGCGTCTAATAAGACTGCAACACAGCGATCATGTCCTAAGAATGCTGCACGCATTAAAGCAGTACGTCCACGATCATCAGCTTTGTTTACATCAGCACCAGCTTCGATTAATTTTTTACAGATTGTTTTATTTCCTTTTTTAGCTGCTCCCATAATTGCTGTTTTCCCTTTATTATCTTCTGTATTTACTTCAGCACCATTATCAAGCAACACACGTACAATATCTTTATAATCACGTTTACTTGCACGCATTAAAGCAGTACGTCCATCTCCGTTTTGATAGTTAATATCTGCACCTTTTTTAATTTCTGAACATACGGTTGCGAAATCACCGTTAGCACATGCATCCCAGAAAGCTTTGTTAAATGTTTGTTCCATGATAGTATTCCTCCTTCAATTTTATGAAACATAAGTGAATAAAAAAACGGACGCAAAGTTTTTTACTTTACATCCCTTTTATACCAATTAAAACCAACCCGCAAACAGCAGGTGCGTTAACAAGCGCAGTCAATTCAGTTTGATTTTTTCTTTCTACTAGAACTCTTTTCATTTGACTCACGCCCTTTCTTCACTTCATCTTTAGTTATATTGTATACTAATCCGAAGTTTTTGCAAGCGATTTCATTTTGTTTCATTTTTTTCTTGCCAATCTTTCCAGCTACTTGGCTAATCTTACCATTTCACCTATTTTCGACATAAAAAAAGAGTGAGACGAAGCTCACTCATGATCATTACATCATATATGGTAATGCAAAATATAATAGGAAGATTACTAATAAGATCCAAACTGTGTAGTGTATTTCTTTAGCACGTTTTGCAGCGATCATTGCTACAGCATAAGCGATGAATCCAAATACGATACCATAAGAAATAGAATAAGTTAAGATCATTGAAATAACAGTGACGAATCCTGCAGTTGCATAAATCATATCATCCCAGTCGATTCCTTTTAATTGTTGAGCCATCATAACACCTACAACAACTAAAGCAGGAGCAGTTACAGCGTTTGTAACAGCTGAAAGAATGATTGGAGCAAATAAGATTGATACGAAGAATAAAACACCTGTTGTACAAGCAGTTAAACCTGTTCTACCACCAACTTCAACACCTGAAGTAGATTCAACGAAAGAAGTAACTGTTGAAGTACCTAATGCAGCACCAGCTACAGTACCAACAGCATCTGCTAATAAAGCACGTTCAGCATTTTCTAATTCCCCTTGTTCATTGATTAAACCAACACGGTTACCAACAGCTACTAATGTACCTGCAGTATCGAAGAAGTCAACGAATAAGAATGAGAAGATTGCGATGAATGCTTGTAATGGGTTTCCAAACAATTCACCAAATCCATCAACAAAAGCACCAGCAGCACCTAAGTGGAAGTTAGTTTCTAACATGCTTTCTGGTAACATAGGCATTCCTTTCATACCCATCATACCACAAACAATTCCAATGACTGCAGTAATAACCATACCAACGAATACAGCAGCAGGGATTTTTTTGACTACAAGGATAATTGTTACTAAAATACCAAATAAAGCTAATAATACAGTTGGATCAGATAAGTTACCTAATGTTACAAATGTTGCAGGACTAGCAGCAATAATACCAGCATTTTTTAATCCAACGAATGCGATGAAGAAACCAATTCCTGCACCAATAGCAAGTTTTAATTGTTTTGGAATCGCATTGATAATCGCTTTACGAATACCAGTTACAGAAATTACAACGAAAATCAAACCTGAAACAAATACAGCGGCTAAAGCTGCTTGCCAGCTCATCTGCATTGCTCCACAAATAGTATAAGCAAATAATGCGTTGACACCCATACCAGCAGCTAATGATACTGGATAGTTTGCAGCAACACCCATCAAGATTGAAGCGAAACCTGCGGAAATGGCAGTAGCCATAAACACAGAAGCGTGATCCATTCCAGCATCCCCTAAGATAATTGGGTTAAGACCTAAGATATAAGCCATCGCAAGGAACGTTGTAAGACCAGCAATTAATTCTGTTTTAACTGTCGTGTTCTTTTCTTTCAGTTTAAATACTTTTTCTAACATAATGTCCTCTTTTCTGTTATTTTATCCCTGAAATTATACAGATTATTCGAATCTTCCCATCTTTACACAATAATTTGTACAATCATGTGAATAACAATGACAATTATATAAAAATTAGATAGATAACGCAAGTTATATTATATGTAATTTATTTCAAAATTCACTAAAAAACTAGCCATCAATTTATTGCGCAATAAATCTAGTAACTAGTTTTTTAACATTTATTTCATATTTATTATTTTTTCCAACAACAAATAAACAGTTGAAGCAAAATATTTTGGTTGTAAATCATTTTTATTTACGTGTAGTACTTTTGCTCTTTCCACTGCTATTTGAATATTTTCTAACGTATAGTCTTCTGCGTTGATATGCTTTTTATTAGTCATAGGTGCACCTAATGTATCTAATCTTTCTCTGAAATGCGAAGTCTTTTCGTAATCATGAGTACTTGTTACTGCATATTTTTTATCTTCTTCTGTGGGTTCATCATGATGTAATAATAACCATGCTTCAAAGAAAGGATTACTTATAGCATACGAATATTTTTTTGTATCACAGATTTTGATACCTTCATTCCACTCATCTATACGAGTTTTTTCATCAGATGGTGTAGCAGGTTTGGATGACCAGTTATCATCCACATCAGAAACTACCCAAAACTCGTCATTACTATATTTATCAAATTCATATTCATCATTTTTTTCTTGCTTAAACACTTCAATTCTATCAACTAATTGCTTAAAACGAGTTTTACCCATTCTTTTTCTTTCTTCTTCTGATCTAAATTTATCTTTTTTACTAACGATATCTTCCATTACTGATATAAACTTTATTTTGCTTCTCTTTTCCGGATATAACTCCATAACTCTTTTAAAATATTGTTCTTCTGTAACAGCTCCCTCTAATGACAAAAAAACAAATTTTGTGCTTCTGCTTACTACTTTTCTAAATGGGGAAAAATCACTGATTACTCTACTATTCAAATTATTCATTATATTTCACCTTCAATTATTGGAACTGCCCCAAATCTACCATTTAAATATGCTTTAAGAGGGTCTTGGTTAGTTTCGATATCAAAGTCAGATAATGGTCTTAATAAAGACTCGCCAACTGCATTTTTCTCTACAAACCATATTTCTTCTTTTCTAAAATTACGAAGATTAATTAAATTTACATCATGTGCAGTATAGATAATTTGATTCAATGCATTATCCGAAATATCACAAAATTCTTTTAATAAGTATTGTGATAATTTTGTATGTAAACTTCGGTCGATTTCATCTATAAAATAAATAGAGTTATTTTTTCCAACACTAAATAACATCGGTAACAAATCTAAAAGCCTTTGCGTTCCATCGGACTCATCTTCAATATCAAAATCAACTTTTTTATTATTAATACGATGTTTAAACTTAACTTGAACAAAAGTAGGATTGTTATGCTTAGAGCCACCAAATAAAAATGATTTCCCCCGCACATTCAATATACCAGACTTTAAATCGAAAACATCATCAATGATTTCTTCTGGTACATCCATCGTTTCTGCAAATTCCTTATAGTCCATTTCTCTACTAGAGATATGGATATCGAATACACCTGTATCCATTTTTTTCAACATATCCCCTATGTATTCTTTTAAATACGTATTCTTCTCCATTATGATTGGTAATGCATTTATTCTAGAGTTTGGGAAAATAATTTGTACATGTTTAAACCAATCAACTACATTTTGAACTTTTGTTATACCATTTTCATATAATTTATTTAAAAACAATTGATTCTGCTGATTCTTTTTAATACTCTCAACTAATATCTCTGCTAATTTTCTATCTTTTGAATTTTTATTCCCTAATTTTGTCCCTAATTCAATTATTGTTTTTCCTAATTCATTCGTAGTTCTACTAAACATTGGTTTAAAACCTTTATCAGTTAAAATCATTAGCCATTCTTCATATACTTGCTTTTCATCTAGTGTAAATCCATAATCATAAATTTCTTCGTCTACATAAATCAATAATTGAAATGTTGATTTTCCGTCTAAATCCTCAAAATCACCTTTATTTTGAACAACTCTTGTTCCTCTACCACTGTTCTTAATATCTACAACATATTCTTTCACAAATTTTAGCGACTTGATAAAAGATGATTTTCCAGCTGCATTAGGGCCAAAAATACCACCTCTTTTTAAAACTTTAATCGGACCAATTTTAGTATTTATTTCCTTTAAAAATCTTTCATCTTCATTTTGTTCAATTGGAAGCATACTGAATTCAATCGCATGACCAATTGATTTAAAATTACTAACTCTATAATTTAACAACATATATGTAACCTCCAATTCTAATTTGCTATTATTCCTTTTAAAAATTATATCAGTTTATTCTACCAAATTAGTCTTTTCATCATATAAATACTTATATTTCTTTGTTATTCTGTAAAAAAAATACTTTTTCATCTTCTAAGCACAAGGCTTTTTCATCTGCACAAGGATAAGCCTCTAATCCTTCATATGACTTGCATGCTTCTAAAAAGCCTTGGCGCTCTTGCTTTTGTGCATGTGGACAAAAGATTCCCTTTACTAATTCTACACCTTTCACCATTTCATAGTGATCATCAATTTCACTATAGCCATAGGTAAATAAGATGTTTGCCCCTGCACTTAAGCCTGCAATCACAATGCCTTTTTCATAGGCTTCTTTTAATGTATCAAACAAATTAAAGTTATCGAGTGCTTGCATCAATAAAGGTGTTTCTCCTCCACCAAAGTAAATCACATCAGCTTCTAGTAACGTATTGGCAATCTCTTTATAGAAGAGTTTGGTATGCCATAGGCGAATCGCCTCAACTTCACAACCCAATGATCGATAATATTGCTTAAAGCGTTTCGCATATCCTTGATCATCCTTACTAGCAGCAGGAATAAAGATCACTTTTGGATGTTCTTTCCCTGTTCGTTTAATTATATATTCATCAATGGCTCTCGTTTCATTCTTTTGAAAACTCCCTCCACCAATCGCAACTAGTGTTTGCATGTAAAATACTCCTTTTCTTTTAAGATGCAAAGTGACTTCTCAATCACTTCTTCACTTTGCACTAACGCAATACGCACAAAGCCTTCTCCGTATTGCCCAAAGGCACTTCCTGGTGTTACTAAGATACCTGTATCTTGTAATAGTCGTATTGCGAATTCTTCACTTGTCATAGATTTATCTGGTATTTCTACCCACATAAACATCGTTCCCTTACAAGAATCTACATTCCAACCACATTCACGTAGTCCTTTTACTAACATGTCTCTTCGATGCTGGTATTGTTGTCTTGTTTCACTCACAATGCTTTGATCCTGCGTTAAAGCTGCAATCGCTGCTTTTTGAATAGGTAAAAACATACCATAGTCAATGTTACTCTTTAACTTACGCAATGCTCCTACAACTTCAGCATTTCCTACACAAATACCAATTCTTGCTCCTGCCATACCATATGTCTTAGAGAAGGAATTAAATTCAATTCCAATTTCTTTTGCCCCTGGATACATCAAGAAACTTTGCCCTTCTTCTCCATCAAATACTAAATTACTATAAGCTGTATCATGTAAGACAATGATGTCATACTTCTTCGCAAACGCAATTAAATCTAAATAAAACGAATCTGGTGCGGTTGCCCCTGTTGGATTATTTGGATAAGAGACAATCATCATCTTCGCTTTTCTAGCGATCTCCTCTGGAATTTCATCAAATTGAATCAAGTAATCATGTTCTTTTAACATTGGCATTTCATAAATCTTTGCCCCTGCAATCTTAGGTCCATTCGCAAACACTGGATAAGAAGGACTTGGAATTAACACAATATCTCCCTCATCACAAACCGCTAAAGCAATATGAGCAAGTCCTTCTTGTGAGCCTTGAAGGGCTAGTATTTCATTTTGTGGATCTAAATCTACATGATAACGTGTTTGATACCACCATTGTACTGTCTTTCTTAATTCTTCAATATCATGTAAGGCATACATGTAACTCTTAGGGTCTTGTGCAGCACTTGTCAGTGCATCAATGATTTCTTTTGATGGGGCAATGTTTGGACTACCCAATGTGAAATCATAGACTTCTTTTCCCTCTTTTATATACTTTTGTTTTTCTTCATCTAATCTTGAGAATACAGATGTTTCTAAGCTTTCTAATCGTTTTGAAAATTGCATTCTAACCCCTTCTTTCTTAGCATCAATTATAATAAAAAATAATACGTCAAGCAAGTATCCTATTTTGGTGTATACTAAATTTAAAGCTTTCTACAGGGGGAAAAATAAATATGAGACTACTAAAAATCATTACAACAAATTATAAAAGTTGCCCAAATAACTTTACAATCAACTTAAACACATCTAATAATAATTCCACTGCAATCATTGGTCATAATGCATCTGGTAAAACTTCTACAATTGAACTGATTCATGACTGTTTCAAAATCGTAAGTGATTTTCATTTTCAATCCAACAATTATGACTACAATGATGTCAAACTAACGATTTACTTTTCTCATAACGACACCATCTATCAGTATGATACGCAGTTGGAATCTCATTGTTTAGATTCCAAAGTTCGTTTTATCAATCAACATCTCTACTATAAAGAAGCCGACACATATAAAGAATATATTCCTTTATATCCTCTACCAGAAGATACTTCTATTGTTTTCTTTGTATTAAAAGAAATGACAACCTATGCGCTTACTTATAGAAATGAACATACATATGAAAAACTGTTTCAAGCATTGCATGCATATCCTATTCCCAACTCTATATTCACAAAAATACTTCATCTCTTTGATACAAATATCAACGATTTAAAAATGGTAGATAATTTCTATTATGAATTAACCTATAAACATCAAGTACTACAATTATCTGAAGATCAACTAACCAATCTTCTATCTAGTGGTACAAGTAAAGGGTTATTATTGTATGTTTATGTCACAATTGCTTTACAACATGGGTTTACTTTACTTGTAGACGATATTGAAAACTATTTAGATCAAGTACATGTTCAAACCATTCTTAATGCCTTTGAAGATAAACAAGGTAATACGAAACAGGCTTCTCTTATCTTCTCTACCCATTATTTATCTTGTTATCATTTCCTAGGCAATACGATCCATATATAAAAATAAAGTGGAAAGCTAAAAATTCTTTCCACTCTTAATTTATCATGATTTACAGTGTCGAAGAATTTTTCAATATCTAAATTAACAATCCATTCATAGTCATCATTCAAATATATAGTTCTTCTTCCATTGTCATATGCACACTTCATCATAGTCTAAAACCATTGCTGTGCTCACTGAAGATTGGCCCATGGGTGGTATTGATAGTTTGTTCCACTTTTCTCATGTCAATTTCTAGTCCCCTCTACTTGTCAATATATTTGGAAACATTCCAACTAGTTTTACCATCTATCGTTACATTCCATAATATTAGGCTATCTTTATGTTTGGACTATCCAAACATTGCTCATAGTAATTTGCACTATATAAACAATTCAGTCCTTTCGTATTACTACCTACTACGACTTCTTGTGACAACCCTTTTTCAACTAGAAGAGCACCATCACTGATTTTAAAGTTTATTAAACTTTCTTTTGTCCACTAGACCTCCAAGGGTAAGCTATATATCATTTTTTACCACCGCTTGATTTACTGTCTTAGTTTTACATTTACCCTTTGAACTTTGGTCTGATGTGCAGCTTCATCGACCATTTAGCCTCATCAAGTTTCTGTTCTAAGGCTCAAAAAAGTTGCTACACCACCATGATATCACAATCAATAACTTGTGGTTTTCTACACTTAGCACTAACATACCAGGCTAGACTTTCACCACTAAGATATATGCCATGTCTAGCACACCTCAAGAAAAGGCGCAAGAGAACTCACGCCTTTTCTTGAGAACACACAGTTCTCATATTTTTAATTTTATTATTTACAGTTACCATAAATTACTTAACTTATTATTTACAAAAATTTAAACAGCCAGTACTCTAAGAAGCAGTGTAACATTAGTAATTTGGCAAAATCAACTGTTTTTCAACGACGTCTACCACTAACTGCATCGTAGTTCTATATCCAGTTTTCTGTAACAAATTTTTAATATGGTATTTTACGGTATTGATGGTAATCCCTAGTCCATCAGCGATGTCCTCGTATTTTTCTCTCTTAACTAACTCACGCAGAATATCGAATTCTCGCTGTGTTAGCTCTCTACTGTCTATCAGACCCACAAGGATCGAGGGAGTTTCCTTTGGCCACACCGAAATGCCTTGCATGGTCTGTTCACAGACCTCCATCAAATCCTGGTCGCCATATTCCTTATACCAGAAACTGTCGCAACCGACCTCTCGGGCCTTTTTCAAGAAAGAATATTCAGGCATGGAAGTCATAATGACAATTTTTATCTTGGGATAGTGGCGCTTGATACTAGCAGCGGCTTCAAGACCAGATTCATTGTTTGCAGTGCAGACATCCATCAGAATCAAATCGACCATCCCACGAAGGCAAAGAATCTCAGCATTTGCCGCATTTTCAATGGCGGCAACTAGTTCAAACTGTGGATGAAAATCAATCATCTGTTGGATACTGCGGCGAGTGATTCGAGAATCCTCTACTAAAAGTACTCGTGTCATCCCTGTTCACACTCCTTTGGTAATTCTAAAATCAAGGTTACACCTTGTCCACATAGGATAGTCATAGTTGCGCCTTCCTGTTCTAGGCGCCTGCGCAGCCCGGTTAGACCAACGCCCTCACGAATATTCTCTACTAGCTTGTCCCCATTGTCAGTAATACGGACTTGGTAGTTACAAAGCTGCTCCTTCGAACACACGAATAATGTATCCGCATGGGCATGGCAGACCGCATTCAACAGTGCTTCTCGCACCGCCACATTCAATAATTGTCGGACAATGTTGCCCTGCGGGCGCGGACCAGAAAAATGAATTTTGCATCCAATCAACTGCGCTACCTCTAACAACTCTGCTTCGGCAGCATCCGTAGCTGAAGAATCCGTCATTGGACCCATTCCATGGAGTGTATCTAACCAGGTTCGTGCGATGCGACTATGATCTTGGGCCAGCGTTTCCTCCCGCTGAGCCTGCATCACCCATAGCAAACATTCGCCCAACTCATCATGAATCCTCATCTTCGCATTAAGCAACTCTTTGCCACGATTGATTTCCACGATGTTTTTCAGTAATGCACGCTGTCGCTGATGCATCTTCATAAGTTGTTGGTTGTTCATGTAAAGCTCAGCACTCATGTGATAGAACTTCGTAATATCAGTGGCGGTTATCTGGACTGCGCCCGCTAGTGACAATTCAATACGCTGAAAATGCCAAATTTTTTCATCTAGAAACTTGAAAAATAGATTGTTGTCCCCATCTAGCACATTAGCAGTATTCAACAAGTCTGTTGGTGGTAACGGTGTACCATTAACCCGGCCTAGACGCATTTCCTCCCAGGTAGCATTGCACTCCATCAACGTATGACCAGTAAGTTCACAAATTAAACTATTCATCTGCATATTGACTAAAATAGGCCGTCCACCGGGCGTACTAAAACACAATCCGCCTGGATAGGAATCAATTGCTTGACGAGTTGCGCGGGCAATTTGTTGTTTATTAGACTTTTTCATCTATTTCAGCCTCCTTTTTGATTGTCAGGATAAATCCGCCATCTGTGGAATTCCACAATGCCTGATAACCAGTAGACAGTAGCGTCTCCACGCTCTGCATAGGAAATGGGCTCTGTTGCAGTGTTTCAACCTCATAGACTAGAAACTTCTGAGACACATTCAATGAAAAGCTTTGTAGCTGGAAATCAAGTTGCTCTAAAAGGCACTGGGTAATTTTGATACTCATAAAAGAGACAGCTGGTGGAAGCTGATGGACGTTTTCAACCACCAGAGCAACATCTACCGAAAGTTTTTTTAGCCAATCCATCATATTCTGCAGGCTCAGTCGCAAATCCTCTGGATTAACAGTACCAGTCTCTTGATAAATCAATCGAAGATTGCATAGCCGCTTGACATAGGTACCAATTAGACCAATCTGACTCCATTTTTCGGTATCAGAGGGATCTTCAATCAGCATTCGCTCTAACTGTTCTATCTGCTTAGAAACCTCTGAGCTAAGCTGATCATAAATTGCATTTTGCGCCTGTACCCGAGCCTCTTCGGAACGAGCTTCTAGTTCCTGACGAATTAAATCGCCCTCCTGTTGTAACTCTTCGGATGTCTGCTGTAACTCTTGTAACAACTGATTAATGGTAGTGAAATCCCTCAACCAGATTAGATATCCACCAGGGATTCGATGCAAACATAGTTCCAGTCCATCGCCTACAGAAAGTCGATGAGTATCCTGCAAAATAGCGAATTGCTCAGGCCGAATCTGTGGCGCATAACGGGAAGCAATCAGCGTCCTGCCATCGAAATCAGTAATACGCATGGCCACCATCGACTGCTCAAACACCCAACCATACTGGCTGTTCACCGGTACAATACCAAGTTCGATACAAGCTTCCCACAACATAGCCTCTAAAAAGTAATGCTTAGCAGCCAGTTCGATCCATTCATTTTGGACTGTGAAAAAATTAAAAAAATAAGGGATGAACATCAGACCCATGATAATTGCCATGCAAAAGGGAAAAAAACGAAGCCAAGGATAGTCTCGATTACGGCGAACTTTATTCAGTAGCACCACTAGCTTGATCAATTCAAATACTACTGCCCAAAGAGCAATCAGATACACGCCTACATTAGGTCGAAATGTAATACTTGCCACTGGTTCAGCTAAAAATACAAGATGATGATATTCGTTTGTAAGCATCAGTCCGATTAACACCATAGCCGGTAGTAGCAATAGCTTCCAACACGGACGGATGCAATAGTCCTGACTTTTGTCCATACTAAGTACTCCGAAAAAGCCATATAGTGGTAGTAATACTACCGGAATCGAAATCAGATAGCCACTCAAGCGCAGCATGTACACATTCTCAATGAGGGTTTCCTGAATGAAGCGCACAGTGAACCACATGGCCATGATTGCAATTTCAACATAAAGATATCGGCGCAAATTAGATTGGGAAAGTCGTAAATAGATGCTAATACCCCAAATGCCCAACAGTAGCAAATATCCACAATAGACAGCTAGCGGATACCGAAAGGATAGGAAATCACTTTGCAGACCTGGCTGTCGCCAATAGGAAATAAAAAGCAAAAAGATAAAGGCAGCTCCAATTCCGCAGATATGCTTAATACGTTCTGTCAATTTTTGCAACCTCCTCCCTCTTATTTGGATTCATTATATCACAACTTAGCTAAAATCCCCCTCACAAAGGATAGCCCCTATCACATTTACAGACAAATACGCATAGACTATTCTTTTGTGTGGGGCGTATATACAAATAATTTGTTATAGTAAAAGCATTCAAAAGAAGGGAGAAAGCAAAATGAAAAAGAAAGTTTCTATTCTATTTGTACTGATGCTACTCGTTACCACACTAACTGCCTGTGGTTCTAGATTTTCCATCGAGGGAAAATGGAAAAGCGTAGGTAAGAGTGGCTTTGGCCAAGCGCAACCAGGTGCCATTGTAGTGTTCGATGGAGAAAAATGTAATTTTTTCAGCCCAAGTGATACCTATGCACTCTATGAAAAAAACGGAACATATACTATGGATGTAACTGCTTTTATGTCAACAGATACACTTACGTTCCAAATTGATGTCATTGACGACGATCAAATTATTCTAACCTATGGCAGCTCAAAAACCGAGTTGCAACGTGTCAAATAACACACTGAGAGGAGTAGTTTAATATGCAATTGTTTATTATTCTCTTGATTGCTGGTATATTAATTTATGTATACTTCCACGTCAAGACACTTAACAGTAATGTCAAAAGCATGCTGGAAAGTGGTGAAATCATTAATCGAGAGGGTGGCTTCTATGAAAAAGCCTATATTTTTACCCTTCGACCTTTGACCAGCGCTGAAATCAACAATGAATTTAAAGAAACACATTTCACGGTGTCCGTCTCAGGAAAAACAAATGACATTCGCTTCTCGGGCAGTGACTTCAAAGCTCGACTTTGGGTAACAGATCAAAGTGAAGACCACTGTATCTATCGCTTTGAGGTAACTAGCTGGAACAACACGAACGGTATTCCTAAATCCGAAACAGTCATCTTAATAAACCAGTTACTGACCTCTGTTGAAAAGATCCTACTAAATTTGGATCCTAACACGCAGGTCCGTTCCGAAGAAGTGGCCCGCAAAACATCTATTGGTTTTTTTTAAAAAAGGAGGATTTTTAAAATGGATGATTCTAGTTTAATGATTTTAATGGTTATTGCTATCGTCATTATCATATTAGTAATTCGCTATGTTGTCGGTACTGTCATACACAGGGGCGCCGATGCAGTTGAAAATGCTTATAAAAAAAGCAAAAACAAGAACAACCCAACACAGAGCCAAAATCTAAGCGATCGTTATAAGAACGATTCTTCCAAATAATTTCTGCTAATCAAATTACAGGACTAAGGTTATTTTATAGCACCTTAAAACAAAGTATTTTAAATTTGTCTAGGTTGTAAAAAGAAAACAAGCATCTCCATGATTTTAACTTGGTGATGCTTGTTTTCTTTTATCATTTCATTTTGTTATTAGAACTAAACTTCTCTTGAATCCTGTTAACAGTTATAAATCGTATCAAATAATGTACAGTGATTTTACTCTCCTAGAGATTACAAACTATCTTCATTGTGAAATTAGTGAGTGATCCATTTGTCCATTAAAAATTAACAACTGCCATTCAGAAAGTCCCAAATATTGTTATATTAGAACTAATAAAGATTTTCTTTAACAACAAGACCTATGCTTATGAATGGAAAAACGACGCAAGAGTAGTCACGTCGTTTTCCAAGAATATGCAGTTCTCATATTTTTTTAATTTACAGTTACTCGTCCACCATACATAATACCCGCATTCTGTTCTGTTTAGTAATGTAAATGGGATTCCATCCACTTTGTAATTTCTTCTAATCGTTTTACACGATGCAATGGTTTACCACTACGGCTCAAGTCATGATTTTCGCCCTTAAACATGCATAATCTTGCTTCTACGCCATGTTCTAGTAACGCGCTATACATTTGTAGTCCTTCACTATAAGGGCAGCGATAGTCCTCGTTACTGTGGATAAACAAGGTTGGTGTTACTGCTTGATTTGCATATTTTAATGGGGAATGCCACCATAATTGATCAAGTGACTTCCAAGTATCTGCTTGTTGTTGATCATAAGCAAACAACTCTCCAATATCACTTGTATGTGCAAAACTAATCCAGTTCGAAATAGAGCGTTGGCTTGCAGCTGCTTTAAAGCGATTTGTATGACCAATGATCCAGTTTGTCATAAAGCCACCATAACTTCCACCCGTTACTCCTACATATTTAGAATCAATGTTTGGATAACGTTCTAAGACAACATCACAGAACTTCATGATATCTTCATAATCAATCGTTCCATATTTACCTCTAATATCCGCAAAGTCATTACCACGACCATCACTTCCTCTAGGATTCATAAAGAATACGAAGTATCCTTTATTTGCCCATACTTGCATTTCATGATAGAACACTGTTCCATACACTGTTTTAGGTCCACCATGAATATCTAGAATAGCAGGATATTTCTTTTGATCGTCATAATCCACTGGCTTGATCACCCATCCTTCTAAGGCAACTCCATCATTTTCAAAGTTACACTCTTCTAAAGGACAAATAGTCTTTTCTTCAAATACCCAATCATTAAAATGGGTTAATTGAATCGCTTTGTTGTTTTCTGCATCCCATTCATATAATTCTTGTAGGTGTGAATCAAGCATACCAACAAATAATACTTTATCTTTCTTTACATCAAAACAATCAACACTTCCATTCACTTCCATAAATGGTTCAATATTTCCTTGATAATCTAGCGTATATACATGTGTATCATGATTTCTTGTTGTATTGAAATAGAACGTATTTCCTAATCCACATGTTTGTTGTCCTGCTCCAAGTCTAGCATCACTTCCTACGCTTGACCATAAGCTTTCTTCATTTTGTGCAAACAATACTAATGATTCATTTCTTAAACGATAGAACATTGGATTTTCATTTACACCATAACGACTTTGATCACTTGCTGTTACTAATAACTGATCATCTAATACATCTAATCCTTGAATATTATAATCTTCTTGATCTAAGACCGTATACAATTCTTTTGATTCACAGTTGTATGCATAAATTCCTTGTTTTTCTACACGTTTAGAAATATAGTTTTCCCCTGAGAAATACAAGATGTTTTCTTTTTCCACATAGCACATCATATCAACATTTAATAATTGATGTGTCATT
>SAMEA104404100__coassemble_419_pt1 | contig 47908 bp, 45 predicted proteins | sample SAMEA104404100__metabat2_high_PE_039 | metagenome-assembled genome bin SAMEA104404100 (sample SAMEA104404100) | Balaenoptera acutorostrata | reverse complement strand
TCTTTGATATTTCCTTTGAAGAATGCATTCGTAATACGTAATGCTTTATTGTACTCTTCTTCACCATGAATATCAGTAACAACAGCTTTAGCTAATGCTTTTTGAGCTTCTCTAAAGTGTGGCTCTGTTTTTACTTTTTCTTCTAACGCTTCGATTTCTTCTACAGATAAGAATGTTAATGTTTTTAAGTAATCAATCACTTTGCTATCTTCACTGTTTAATAAGAATTGATATAATTCGTAAGATGATGTTTTGTTTTTATCTAACCAGATTGCTTTTCCTTCACTCTTACCAAATTTAGTTCCATCTGCTTTTGTTACTAATGGCATTGTGAATGCATAGGCTTCTTTTCCTAATTTTTTACGGATTAATTCAATACCAGCAGTGATGTTTCCCCATTGGTCTTGACCAGCAACTTGCATCACGCAGTTACGAGTTTCATATAAGTGCATGAAGTCTAATGCTTGAAGAATCATATAAGAGAATTCTGTATATGTAATACCTTCATCTAAACGACGAGCAACGATATCTTTATTTAACATATAGTTCACGTTAAAATATTTACCATAATCACGCAAGAAGTCTAAGATATTAATATCTTTAATCCAGTCAAAGTTGTTTACAACTTCAAAACCAAATAATGTTTCTGCTTGTTTCTTTAAGCATTCAAAATTATGTAAGACTTCTTCTTTAGAAATCATTGCACGCTCAGAAGTAGGTCTTGGGTCTCCAATTAAACCAGTTGCTCCACCAACTAATAAGATTGGATTATGTCCTGCTAATTTTAAACGTTTTGAGATTAAGAATGAAGAATAGTGACCGATATGTAAACTATCTCCAGTTGGATCTGTTCCAATGTAGAATGTTACTTTTTCGTTATTCAACATGTCTTGGATTTTTGGAGAACTACAATCTTTTATTAGACCTCTCCATACTAATTCATCATAAATTTTCATTTTTCTAAAATTCCTTTCATCATTAAAAAAAGCGTCCTCATCCAAGGACGCTATCATTGCAGCGTGGTACCACCTTAGTTCTTCTTACGAAGCACTCAACACTCATAACGCGAGTGAAACGGCTTTACTTTGCATAAAGCAGCTCCAAGGTGTATTCCATAAGACTTGACTACGACTTTTCACCAACCAGTCGTTTCTCTAGGCTCAATTACTTATGTACTCTGTCTTATCACAGCTATAATCATTAGTATAATAAATTTTTAATATTTGTCAAGATAAATTAACGAGTAGATTTTCTAGGTGTAAATACATAGCTTAACTCGATTTCTTTATCTTCGACTTCTGTATCTTCGTTTAATAGTTTTGTTAATAAACGCATTGCTAAAGCACCTAAGTCATAATCAGGAATCTTGAATCCTGAAATTTGAGGTCTAGCCATAGAGTTATATTTACTATCTAAAATACAAACTAATTCCATATCCTCTGGAACACTAATTCCATTTTCTTTTGCAGTATTTAATACCGCCATTGCTTGAGAATCACGGTATGTAATTACTACATCATAAGTGATTCCTTTTTGAATGTATTTCTTTAAGAAATCATATGATGAATGGAAATCTTTAGGAATTGCAAGATAACCATCAAATTCCATGCCATTATCTGCATATGCACGATTTAAACCATCAAGTAATTGTTTAATCATAACAGGGTTTTTACGATCTTCAACTAAAGCAAGACGTTTTTTACCTTGTTTGATGCACTGCATAGCATAGTCATAAACTAATTTAGAGTAATCGACATAAACAGAGCCAATTGTTTCATCACTCATCTTATTACCAATTACAACGATTGGAATTTGGTATTTTGTTAATTGATTTAATTCTTCTTTATTTAGTTTATCGTTGAAAATAACAACACCATCCACACGAGACTTGATAATGTTTTCAATGATATCATTCATTTCTGTAATACCAGATGTAGTTGTATGTAACATTAAGTTATATTTATAGATTTTCGCCACATCGATCAAACCATTGATGATTTGACCAGTATAGAAGTAACTTGCTTCAGGAACAACTAAAGCGATCGTTGTTGTTTTTTGTAAAGCTAATCCTTGTGCGATTGCATTTGGTTTATAACCTAATTTTTCAATTGCTTCTTGTACTTTTACTCTTGTATCTTCTCTAACAACTTCAGATCCATTGATAACGCGGGATACAGTTGCTAAGGATACATCTGCCTCTTTTGCGACGTCATAAATTGTAATTCTTTTCATTTCTTCATATCCCTTCTGACTATTTGTCTTTTTCATCCGTGTCTAATACACGTTGTAACCCATTAAATGCTTTTTCAGCAAGATGTAAAGTACCTTTTTTTAATTTCTTCACATTTGCTTTTACTCTTTCATCTTCACGAATCATAGTGATTGTATCACCAATCGTATCAACTGTTTTCGATACATATTCGTTTTCCATCAAATCATGGAGACCATCTTCTACATAATTGAATACTTTGTCACTGACATCCGTTAGCTTTTCTTTGCCTTTGATGACATCTTCGCGATTGTTAAATTCATTCATTTTCACTTTCGCTTTTTCAATGACAACTTTACTATCTGCTTTTAATTTTTCATATCGAGCATTCAATTCTTCTGAATCGACATTTTCATCTTTCCATTTTTTAAATGCTTCAAATAAAGTATCAAGTTCTTGTATCGCTTGATCTAGAATCGTCTTCTTTTCATTTGAAGTAGAAGAATCAAGAGAAATCACTTTATAACGAGCTTCTTCTTTCATTGATTCAAACTTTTTGTCATCCTCATTCATGACTTTGCTCCTCCTGTGCATCTTGCACATCTTGTTGCATATCATCTGTATTTCCTTTTTTCAAGTAATTTAAGATCCAATCTTTAATTAATGAAAAATTATCTATTAAAACAACCATAGAACTACGAATAGCATGTTTACTAGCTTCATGTACACTGTCTACAGTTTCACTAAGTTCACTAAACGTATGTAACGGTTTCTTTAATGTTTCCAATTCTGCATTTAATGTATCAACGGTCTTATTAGCGCCTTTTACAGCTTCATTTACGTTGTTTAATACAATAAGCAATCTTCGAACAAACACAGCTAATAAAATTAATACAACTAAGCCTGCAATTGGTAATGCTTTGCTTGCTACTTCACTAGTAACAATCAGTAATTGATCTAATCCCATAGAAACACCTCTTTTTCATCTAGAAACATTTTAACTCAAAGTGTAAACATTTTCAATACTATTGAAAACTTTTTACAATATTTTTCAATTTATAAATATCTTTACTGCTCATAAATAAATAAACAGCAGGACCACGATCAGCTAATAATTTTGCCCCTTCTTCATCTTCTGAGATAACTTGTGCATGTTGACAGCGTTTTGCTAAGTCCAAAATAGAAATATCAATACCTGGTTCTTTTGCAGCATTCTCAGGGAAATGGCATAAATATGTTTCATCTGCTTGATCTAATTCTTCCGCAAAGCGATCTAAGAAATAGAAAATACGAGAGAAACGATCTGGTTTAAAGATTGCGATTACTTTCTTGTTTGGATATTTAATACGAGCTGCTTCAATCATATATTTAACAGCTGTTGGATGATGTGCATAATCATCGATATAAATATTGTCTCCATTTTCTTCAATCGTAAAACGACGTTTTACTCCAGGGAATGTTTGTAATCCTTCTTGTAACACTTCATAAGAAACACCTTGAATAATACCTAAAGCAATCACACCTAGGCTATTCCATAACAACGGTTTTCCTACAAATGGTAATGTGAATTTACCAAATTTTTCTTTATGATATAAAACATCAAATGTCATACCATCTTCATTTTGTACAACATTCACTGCTTGTACATCATTATGATCTTCTAAACCATAATATAGATGTGGCGTATCAACGTGTAATGAACGAACATATTGATCATCACCAAATAAAACAATTCCTTTTTGAACTTGATTTGCGAATGTTTCAAAAGCATTGCAATAGTCATCCATATCTTTATAATAATCAACATGGTCAAGCTCAATATTTGTAATGATTGCATATTCTGGTTTGTATGCTAAAAAGTGACGTTTATATTCACAAGATTCTAATACAAAGTATTTACCTTGATCTGGCATATCTCCAGTACCATCTCCAATTAAAAACCCTGTTGGAGCAACTTTATCCATCACATGAGAAACCATACCTGTTGTTGTCGTTTTTCCATGTGTACCCGCAACACTGATACTTGTATATTCTTGAACTAGTTTTCCTAAGAAGTCATGATACCAATAAATGGTTACTTTGCCCTCTTTTGCTAGTTCCATAGCACGTTTAACTTCAGGATTACTTTCATTAAATGCATTACCAATAATAACAACCATGCCTTCTTTAATATTGTTTGCATCAAATGAATAAATTGGAATATTTCTCTCCTCTAATGGTTGTTGAGTGAAAATAAACTTATCGATATCTGATCCTGAAACTTGTTCGTGTCGATCATAGACAATTGTAGCTAGGGAAGCCATTCCACTTCCTTTAATTCCAATAAAATAATATTGCATTGATCATCAACTCCTTATTCATTTAGAATATTATCTGTATTACATTCTTTAATTGGTGTAGACTCACCAAAGAGCGATATCTGCATCAAATCTTCATTCTTATTCGAATCATCCGCAATCAAATCTTCAAGAGGAATACTTGACGCTTCTTCCTGCTTTAACATTTCTTCTTTTGTTTGAACGCATTCTTTTACTGGAACGACTTCTTGTGGTTGCGCTTTTGGCTTTTCAAAAGGGATTTCGGGTTCAAAAGAATCTTGAACATCCTCTTTTACTTCTGCAACAGATGGTTCAATATATACTTCTTTTTCAACGACTTCTTCCTTTTTAATTACTTCTTTTTTTTCTTCTTCTTTCTTTACTGGTTTACTAGCTTGCTCAAAAGGTGATTCTTCTGATAAGCCATAGAAAGGAGAAAGAATCGTTCCTAAAGGATTGTTCTTTTTCGTCATATGATGCGTAGAAACAGGTTTTACACTTGCTTTTTTACTTGCTTTAATTTCTTCTTCACTTACACCAAACATTGGAGAAATAACAGGTGTAAATTCGTATTCCTTTTTGACTTCTTTTTTTACTGGTTCTTGTGGCTTTACTTCTTTTACAACTTCTTTTTTCTCTTCAATTGGATCATTATCCGTAATATCTACGAATTTAGAAACAGGCTCTTGAGGTTGTTCAACAACTTTTTCTACAACAACTTGTTCTTCTTTTTTTAGTCTTTCTTCTTGTTCTAATTCAACTTCAGAATTTTTCATTGTCAAAGGTTGAATTTCGTCATCTTCGACAATTTCATCTTCTTGTTCTTCAAATAAGAAGGAAGTTATCTTTTTAAAAATTGACATCTTATTCATCCCCCTTAAATTAGATTGCTTCGTCTAAAAATTTCTCGATTTCTTCTCTTGTTTTTCTTAGTTTTGAAACAAAGCGACTATGTTCTTCCCCATTTTTATAAATAACAAAGCTTGGGATACCCATAATCATTAATTCTTGGCAAATTTCGATGTTATCATCACGATCTACATAATAGAAATAAAAGTCTTTTTCTTTGTATGCATCAATGACTTCTTTCATAAATCCTTCTAAAAAGCGACAATCTGGACACCAGTTTGCGGAGAACACAAATACATTGTTTCCCGTATGTTGTGTAGCGGAAGTAAATTCATCTTTATTATTAATGATTTTCATATATTCTTTCATAGTCTTACTCCTTACCCTTTCTTCCTTTCCTATTTTTGATTCATTGGATGCTTTTTCCAAACAGCACGATAAATTGGTTGATGAAGTTCCATGAATCGCGTTTCATATTCTGTAATTACATCTTCTGGATGTTCGTTACGTCTAAAGTCAACACTGAAATCATGTAAAAACCAACCACAGTTTTGGAATTCGATGATACTGTATTCAAATAATGAAACATTATCTGTCTTCATTTGAATTTCTCCATCATCAGCTAGAATACGACGATACTGTTCAATGAATTTCGCATTCGATAAACGCTTTTTATGAGTACGTTTCTTTGGCCAAGGATCTGAGAAATTCAGATGGATGACATTGATTTCACCATCAGCAAACCATTTTGATACATCTTCTGCATCGTTATTAATAAAGGCCATATGAGAATGTTTCTCTTCAAATTTTGTATATTTACGAACTGCTAAGGCCGCAACACTGACATTTTTTTCTACGCCAATCCATCCAAATTCAGGATATTGTAATGCCATCTTTGTCCAGTAGTCGCCTTTCCCGCAACCTATTTCTAAATGTAAAGTATCGCGACCAACGATTTCTTTCCATTTACCTCTATACTCTTCAGGATGTTTTACAACCACATCCTGTTCATTTAAAAAATCTTCTGCCCAAGGCAATTTACGCATTCTCATTTATTCTACCTCTACTTTTTACCTAATTTTTCACATGCTTCTGTATAAATAGCTACAGAAGTCATTAAATCTTCTAATTTAACACCTTCATCACGTTGATGACATCCACCAACAAATAATCCTTCTGGTACATCCACTTTAGGGAATTCAGGGCCAAATGCGACAAAGTTATCAAATTTCTTCGCATATGTTCCACCACCGATTGTTTTATTTGGTGTGAATGTATCTTTGCTATAACATTGATAAACATCATATAGTGTAGTTACTAATGTGGATTGTGGATCAACAAATAATGGTTTAGTGTTATGAACCATTTCAACATCTAAATCATAATCTTTCGCTTTTGCTACTTTATTAAAGTTTGCCATAATATCATCAACATTAGCATCGTTTGGATAACGAATATCGATTGTGATACAAGCTTTACCATCTTCAATTTCAATGATACCAGTGTTCATTGTCAAGAATCCCATATATGCGCCATCAATATCGATACCTAATGGTTTTCCTTGCCAGTCATTTAACATATCATAAGTATCTTTGGCAAATTTATCATTCATGCAAGTACCAACAAAGTTTAATAAATGTAATCCAGCATTGACACCATTATAAGGCATTGCGGCATGGGCAGATACACCTTCAATGGTAATTGTAGCACCATTGTCTTGTACTTCTACACTTCCAGTTAAACCATTTGTAGTTAAATAGAAATCAAATAATGCTTGATATGCATCTTTCCATTCTGCTACGCATAAGCTAGCTTTTCCAATCACGATATTTGGACGGCTTCCAGCATGCATTGATGTAATACAAGTTGATGTATTTCCTTTTAATTGTACATGCAATCCACCTTTTTCACCGTAAATAACTGGGAAATCAGCATCTGGAGTAAATCCCATTGTAGGAATTTCGCCATGTTTTGTATAGTATTCCATACATTCCATGCCAGTTTCTTCATTACATCCTAAAATCAACATGATTTTACGATCTAATTGTACACCATTATCTTTTAACATTTTTAATGCATAGAATCCAGCCATTGCTGGACCTTTATCGTCTAATGTTCCACGTCCGAACATGAATCCTTGTTCAATTTCACCACCAAATGGATCTCTAGTCCATCCATCACCTAAAGGAACAACATCTAAGTGAGCTAAAACACCAACACTTTCTTCTCCAGTTCCATATGTGATAACACCAGCATATCCATTATAATCTTTAACTTCAAATCCTTCTTTTTTACCTAATGCAAGCATGTAATCCAATGCTTTACGGCATCCAGGACCAAATGGAGCATTTTCGGATGCGTGTTCTTTATCTTCAATTGAAGGAATGGCAATCAACCCTTTTAAATCACTAATAAAGTCAGTTTTGTATTTTTCTAATTCTGTTAACCAATTCATATGTATCACTTTCCCATCAATGTGATCGATTGAAGGGATACTCCTTTCTTAAAAAACGTATACTACCTCGGATATTATTTTATCACAAACATGAAATAATACCTATGTTTTTTTCATAATTTTTCATAATAAAGCAAGAAAACAAAATATCTGAGATTTTATGACGTTTAGATCCTAGATTAGGTCAAAAAAGGACAGATCATCGATCTGTCCTAGTCTAATTTGAATGTGCGTATCAATTCACTATTTTGCTTCTTCAGCAGATTCTTTTTCTTCGTGATGTTTTTCTTCTTTTTTAGGTTTTGGTAATAATGCTTTTGCACTAACGTTTACACGTCCGCGATCATCAATTTCCATAACTTTAACTTTTACAACATCACCAATTTTTAATTTATCTTCAACTTTTTCAATACGTTCGTTGCAGATTTTAGAGATATGTAATAATCCATCAGTTCCTGCGAATAAGTTTACGAATGCACCAAATTTTTCAATACGAACAACTTTTGCATCGTAGATGTCACCAACTTTAGCAACTCTTACAATATCACGAATCATGTTTGCAGCTTTTGTGATTGCTTCACGATCCATATGATAGATCACAACGTGTCCATCATCTTCGATATCAATCTTAACTTCATCACATGCTTCGATGATTTTGTTGATCATTTTTCCGTTAGGTCCAATAACTTCACGGATTTTTTCTGGATCAATGTAGAATTGTTCAATTTTTGGAGCATACGTACCAACGTCTTCACGTGGTTTATCGATTGCACTCATCATATTTTCTAAGATTTGAGCACGAGCACCTTTTGCTTGTGTTAATGCTTCACGGAATACCGCTTCTGTAATACCAGCAACCTTGATATCCATTTGTAAAGCAGTGATACCTTCTGTTGTACCAGCAACTTTAAAGTCCATATCACCGAAGTGATCTTCCATACCTTGAATATCTGTTAATACTGTATATTGACCAGTTTCTTCATTCATGATTAATCCCATTGCGATACCAGCAACTGGAGCTTTGATTGGAACACCGGCTGCCATCAATGACATTGTACCTGCACAGATACTAGCTTGAGAACTAGAACCATTTGATTCTAATACTTCGGCAACTGTACGAATTGTATATGGGAATTCTTCTTCACTAGGTAATACTTGTGCTAAGGCACGTTCTCCTAATGCACCGTGACCGATTTCACGACGTCCAGGATTTCCCATTCTTCCTGTTTCCCCTACTGAATATGGAGGGAAGTTATAGTGATGCATGAAACGTTTTGAATCAACTTCTGTAACATCATCGATGATTTGGTTATCATTCATTGCACCTAAAGTTGTAACAGATAATACTTGTGTTTCTCCACGAGTGAAGATTGCACTACCATGTACACGTGGTAAAATATCAACTTGTGAATCCAATGGACGGATTTCATCAATCTTACGACCATCAGGACGAACTTTGTCCTCAATGATTAAACGACGAACTTCGTTTGCTTCAATTCCATGACAAATTTCACGAACTTGTTTTAATGCTTTTGCTTTTTCAGCTTCAGATTCGAATTCTTTTGCATCAAAATGAGCTACAGCAGCTTCTGTTAATTCATCAATCTTGCCATAGCGTTCTAATTTCTTTTCAATTGATACAGCAGCACGGATATCCGCTTCAAAGTTTTCGCGAACTTCACGATCGATATCTTCATCTACTGTATACAATGTAACTTCCATTTTTTCTTTTCCAACTGCAGCTGCAATTTCTTCTTGGAAAGCTACTAATTTTTTAATGTATCCATGACCGAATAGGATTGCCCCTAACATAGATTCTTCGTCTACTTCTTTTGCTCCTGCTTCAACCATGTTGATTGCATATTTTGTACCTGCAACTGTTAAATGAATATCACTTTGTTCCATTTGTTCAAATGTTGGGTTAATGACATATTCACCATTTACACGTCCAACAATAACACCAGCGATTGGTCCATTGAATGGAATATCAGATACACATAAAGCTAATGAAGCACCAAACATTGCTGTCATTTCAGGAGTACATTCCTTATCTACAGATAATACTGTATTTACAATTTGCACTTCATTACGGAAACCTTCCGCAAATAAAGGACGAATTGGACGGTCAATCATACGAGCTGTTAAAGTCGCATGTTCGCTTGGTCTTCCTTCTCTTCTTAAAAATCCTCCAGGGATTTTACCTACTGAATATAACTTTTCTTCAAAAGAAACAGTTAATGGGAAAAAGTCAATTCCCTCTTTTGCTTGTTTACTAGCAGTAGCAGTTGATAAAACAACTGTGTCATTATATCGAACAAGAACACTACCTCCGGCTTGTTTCGCTACTTCACCAGTTTCTACTGTAAGCACCCGCCCACAGAAATCTAAACTAAATACTTGTTTAGCCACATCGTTCACCTCTTAATTCTCTCACTTTTAAATAATAGCATAATTTAATAAGTTAGAAAAGGAAAATCATACTTTTCAGATAATTTTTTTACTTATATCTACTTTCCTATATATTTTGTTTTTTTATTAAAATATGTAATAAAAAAGCCACATGAATATGTGACTTTTATTCGTACAAAATAATTATTTACGTAATCCTAAACGAGTAATTAATTCTTTGTAACGGTTTAAATCTTTGTTTTTTAAGTATGTCAATAAGTTTCTACGACGTCCAACCATTTTCATTAAACCTCTTTGAGAATGGTAATCGTGTTTGTGTTCTTTGAAGTGTTCTGTTAACTGGTTGATTCTTGCAGTTAATACAGCGATCTGTACTTCTGGAGATCCTGTGTCACCTTCAAATCTTGCATACTCTTTCATGATTGCTTGTTTTTCGCTTTTTAATAACATGATATTTTCCTCCTGTTCATGAATTTCGTTCTATACTGAGTAGACCGTCGAGGAATAGGACGTGTAACCAAGTATAAAACCAAAGATATAATACCATAGCCACTCTCGATTAGCAAGCATTATTGTATCAATTTTTATACTTATTCTGGCAAAAAATCTAATAAGATTTCATGCAAGATTGGATAGCCATGCTCACTTGCAAACAAGTGATTGTTTTCGATGCATAATAATCCTTGTTGCACCTTCTGATCGATGATGGCTTGATAGATGGAAAAGATGGATACACCAAAGATGTCTTCAAAATGATTTAGATCTAATCCTTTTTTCATGCGTAAGGACATCATAATCATCTCAAACATCTCATCTTGTTTTGTTAAAGGAATATATGTTGGAGATGCTCCTTTTTCTATATATTCCTGCAAGTTTTTTGTATTGTCATAACGCTGATGATGTTCTTTACCACTTGCTCCACAACCAATGCCATAAAAATCATCATAGCGCCAATAATATTGATTATGCTTGGATGCTTTATCTTCTTTAGCAAAATTACTAATTTCATATTGGTGAAATCCATTTGCTTCTAAAAACCGAATGGCATATTCATACATATCTGCTTCGACTTCATCATCAATATTTTGTACCCCTTTACGACCAAACTCAGAATTTGGTTCAATCGTTAAGGCATATAAAGATATATGTTGAATATCAAATGTATCCACAATTGTTTTAAGGTCTTGCTGCCACATAGCAAGTGTTTGTCCCGGCAAGCCATAGATCAAATCAATAGATATATTATGAATCCCATGTTGATGAATTCGATTAATACAAGTGTAAACATCACTTGCTTGATGGCTTCTACGAATCGTCTTTAACAAGCTTGGTTGTAGTGTTTGTACACCAAGTGAAATTCGATTGACACCATAACGGTTCATAAGCGTTAGTTTTTTATCACTTAAAGATTCAATATTTGATTCTATCGTGTATTCTTCACATTGTGAAGAATACGGATAAAGGGCTTGTAATAAGCGTTCTAATTGTTCTTCTTGTAATGCAGAAGGGGTTCCTCCACCAATATAAATCGTTTTTAAGTCTTTTTGCAGACGACACTTGATTTCATCAATGATGACTTGTAACCAACGATTCGCAAGCATCGGATTGTAGCCACAGCGAAAGAAATCACAATATGCACAAATACTTCTACAAAACGGAACATGGATATAAGTAGCCTTACACATACATCAACATCCTTTCTATCATAAAAAATGAACAGCATAAGAGAGACTTATGTGTTCATTTTAAATTATTGATTATTCATCATCACTCATTGAAAGAACAGCCATGAATGCTTCTTGTGGTACTTCTACACTACCGACTGCCTTCATACGTTTCTTTCCTTCTTTTTGTTTCTCTAATAACTTTTTCTTACGTGAGATATCTCCACCATAACATTTTGCCAATACGTTTTTACGTAAGGATTTAATATCCGCACGGGCAACGATTTTTCCATTGATGGCAGCTTGAATAGGAATTTCAAACTGTTGCTTTGGAATTAATGTTTTTAATTTTTCACAGATTGCACGACCTCTAGGATGTGCGAAGTCACGATGGACAATGCTGCTTAGTGCATCGACTACTTCTCCATTTAATAAAATATCCATTTTTGATAATTTATTTGTTTGATATCCAATTAACTCATAGTCAAAAGAAGCATAACCTTTCGTACATGATTTTAATTTATCAAAGAAGTCATACACAATTTCACCAAGTGGCAATTCATAGATGACATTCATACGGCTATCATCAATATAAACCATATCAGAATAATTACCACGTTTACGTTGGCATAGCTCCATGATGGCTCCAACATATTCTTTTGGTGTCATAATACTCGCTTTTACGAATGGTTCTTCAATATGATCTAATTTTTGAACATCTGGTAAGTGAGATGGGTTTTCAATATGCATCATACTACCATCTGTTAAATATGCATGGTAAACAACGGATGGAGCTGTGGCAATCAAATCAATGTGATATTCACGCTCAATTCTCTCTTGTACAACGTCCATATGTAACAAACCTAAGAAACCACAACGGAAACCAAAACCTAGTGCTTGTGATGTTTCGGCTTCAAACTGTAAAGAAGCATCGTTTAATTGTAATTTTTCTAAGGCATCACGCAAATCATTGTATTTTGCTGAATCGATTGGATAAAGACCACAATAAACCATCGGATTCATTTCACGATATCCATGTAGTGGCGCATCTGCTGGTTTTTCTACAGACGTAATCGTATCACCGACACGAACATCTTTAATGGATTTAATAGAACCACATAGCCATCCTACTTCACCACATTCAAGTGAATCTTTCTTCACTTCTTTCGGTGTACGCACACCACATTCTAACACTTCATATTCAGCATCACTTGCCATGAAGCGAATCGTATCTCCAACTTTAATGCGCCCTTCTTTTACACGAACAAAAGCGATAACACCACGATATGCATCGTAGATAGAGTCAAACACAAGTGCTTGTAATGGTGCTTCAGGATCTCCTGATGGTGCTGGAACGTTACGTACAACACTTTCTAATACGTCACGAATATTCAATCCATTTTTAGCAGAAATCAATGGTGCTTCGGATGCATCTAAACCAATGACATCTTCAATTTCCTTTTTAACTACATCTGGTTGTGCACTCGGTAAATCGATTTTATTAATGACTGGAATAATCTCTAAGTCATTATCTAATGCTAAATAGACATTTGCTAATGTCTGTGCTTCAATTCCTTGTGCAGAGTCTACAACTAAGACTGCTCCTTCACATGCCGCAAGAGATCTTGATACCTCATAGGTAAAATCGACATGGCCTGGAGTATCGATTAAATGAAAAATATAGTCATTCCCATCTAAAGCGGTATATTTTAATTGAACAGCATTTAGTTTGATGGTAATCCCACGTTCACGTTCAAGATCCATGGTATCTAAAAGTTGTTCTTTCATTTCTCTTTGTTGAACTGTTTCTGTTATCTCTAATATACGATCGGCTAGTGTTGACTTACCATGATCGATATGAGCAATAATTGAAAAGTTTCTAATAAATTTCTGATCCAAATATATCACTCCTAACAATTTCAGCATTTATTATAACAGAGAATCTGTTACTTGAAAACAAAAAATAATTACAGTTAACTTGACTAATATATAGTGGCGGTGCTATAGTAATAACTGTAGAAGATGAGAGAGCATCAACTACAATAAAAGGACGATTCTGTTCATCAGAAATCGTTCTTTTTTTTATTCACAAATCGAACCAATCAAGTTCTTACCACTACCGTTGTTAAAGGATTTCGCATCCATTTTTGCTTTCCCTTCAAGTTGGATTTGATCCACTAACAAGAAGCCATTTAAACAAGCGATGGCATACCCATCATCCATCAATCCAACAATTTCACCTGGTTGATAAGAATGGTTTTTATTGATCATGCGAACGGCATGGAACTTTAATTTTTTACCATTGACTAATGTATGTCCTACTGGGAACGGAATCAATCCACGTGCATGGTTGTACACTTGTTGCACATCGCGATTGAATGTAATATGCTCTTCTTCTTTTTGGATGGTATAAGCAAAGGTAACTTGATCTTCATCTTGTTCTGTGAATACTGCTTTCCCTTCGATTAATAAAGGAATGCTTTCACTTAACAAGTTTGCCCCTGCAACAGCTAGTTTATCATATAAGTCACCAGTTGTATCGTTATCCTCAATGCGAACTTTACACTGTGCCATAACAGCACCAGCATCCATTCGTTTCACCATACGCATGATGGACATTCCACTATATTCATCACCTTCAATGATGGATTTATGAATCGGTGCTCCACCACGCCATCTAGGTAATAAAGAAGCATGCACGTTGATGCTACCTAGTGTTGGTTTCTGTAATAATGCATCCGGTACAAATTGACCATAGGCACAAGTTACAATTAAATCCATGCCTAAATCTAAATATTCTTCATATTCATCCTTAATTTTAATTGGTTGGTAAACAGGAATGTTGTGTTCTAAAGCATATTGTTTCACATCAGACATTTTCAACTGTTGTTTACGTCCTGCTTTTTTATCTGGTTGGGTTACAACACCAATCACCTGATAACCATCTTGCACAATGCGATCAAGCATAGAAACCGCGATATCTGGTGTACCCATAAATAAAATTTTTGTATTTTTCATCTTTTAACACCTCTTACGTTCGTTATTATAACATGATTATATAAAATTCATATACTATAAGAAGGTCAAGTTTTATCTTTTTTTCGGCATTCTGTTCTACTTTTAAATAAAATTGTTTGCTTATTGCCAATACATGAGGCATATATGTAATTTTTTCATGGACTTATTGCATTTTCAAATTCTTTTTGATATAATTTACTGGCAATTAATAGTAGGAGGTGCACTTATGCCACAGATCCAGTCACAGAAAAAACGTGTAAAAACTAACAACAAAAGAAACTTAGCTGTAAGTTCACAAAAATCAGCTCTTAAAACAGCTATCAAAAACGTTTTGCTTGCAGTAGAAGCTAACGATAAAGAAGCTGCAGTTGTTGCTTTAAACACAGCTAATTCTAAATTAGATAAAGCAGTAGTTAATGGTCTTCACCACAAAAACTATGCTACAAGACAAAAATCACGTTTAGCAAAAGCAGTTAACTCAATCGCTGCTTAATATCGATCGCAAGATCGATTTTTTTATACCTATATAAAAAGCGAGTAGATTTTCTACTCGCTTTTTCATATTAGAATAATCTTATGATATCGTTCCATGTCGCAAGCAACATGATGGCAATAATAAAGATTAAGCCTGCAAACATAATGCCTGTTTGTACTTTTTCATTTAGCTTTTTACCAATCAATAATTCAATTAAAATGATAAAGATGCGTCCACCATCTAGAATTGGAATTGGAATTAAGTTAAAAATACCAACGTTGACTGATAATAATGCCACAAGAGATAAGGTTGAAATCAAACCATCTTGTGTTGTCTGCGCAGTGATTTGGAAAATGCCTACTGGGCCACTCAAGCTATTTAAGCCAATCCCTTGGACTAATTTTCCTAGTGACTGCATAATTCCTTTCACAGAGTCCACCATACGTTGTGTACCGTATGGAATTGCTTCTAAGAATGAAATTTCTTTAGGAGCAGGTCGATCATATTGAATACCTAATAAGTATAAATTTTCTTTTTTATCAAACTGAGCAGTACCAACTAACTCAATTTGTTTATTGTCACGAATGACTGTATACGTTACTTCTCCAGGATAGAATTGAAGAAATTCTAAAATATCTTGTGTAGACTCAGGTTTTAAAGTTTCGTGAGAAACGTTGTTTTCTAACCCAATAATTTCATCACCAATTTGAAACCCTGCTTTTTGCGCCGCAGAGTTTTCTACAACGTTTGAAACAATTGGTTCTGGTAATTGTGGTACACTACCTTGATAAGCAGTAATACCAATGAAAATTGCCCAAGCAAGAATAATATTCATGATAGCACCAGCTGCCATGACAATGATTTGTTTCCATGGTTTAATACCATTTAAGGTACGTTCATACGGAATGTTTAGTTCTTCATTTTCATCATCAGAATCCTCACCAACCATTGCGACATAACCACCGATTGGCAATGCACGAATAGACCATGCGGTTTCTCCTTTTTGACGTTGCCAAATCTTAGGCCCCATTCCAATTGAGAATTCTTTACAGTAAACACCAAACTTTTTTGCTGCAATCAAATGTCCAAATTCATGTACTAGAATAATAACACCTAGAATTAGAATGAACCAAATGACATTCATGACTCCACTCATTACATATCCCCTTTCCACATATTGCGAACAAATTCGCGTGCCTTATGATCACTATCGATAATATCATCTAACGTTGGATGTTCGATATAAGGCAAAGACTTACAAGCCTTCATAATAGACGTTTCAATATCTAAGAAAGATATTTTTTTATTTAAGAATAAAGATACAGCAGCTTCATCTGCAGCATTCATAATAGCTCCTAAGTTTCCTGCTTTTTGACCCACTTCAAAAGCTAATTTCAATAGAGGGTATCTTGTGAAATTAGCTGGCTCAAAGTGGAACGTTGAAAATTTCGTGAAGTCAAAAGGCTCACTGTTAAATAATTTTAAACGTTCAGGATAAGATAGTGCATATTGAATTGGAATACGCATATCTGCTGTACCAATCTGTGCCATAATGGCATGATCCTGGAATTGAACCATAGAGTGAACCGCACTTTCACGATGCACTAAGACATCAATGCGATCATATGGGATATCGAATAGATAATGGGCTTCAATGACTTCAAATCCTTTATTCATCATTGTAGCAGAATCAATCGTAATTCTTGCTCCCATATTCCAGTTTGGATGTTTTAATGCCATTTCAACACTAACATCCTTTAATTCTTCACGTGTTCGATCACGGAAACTACCACCACTTGCTGTGATAATTAATTTATCGATGCTTTCATAACGATTACCATGTAGACATTGAAAGATTGCAGAGTGTTCAGAGTCAATTGGATATAAAGAAACATTGTGTTCTTTTAATGCTGCTTTTACCAAAGGCCCACCAGCAACTAAACTTTCTTTGTTTGCTAAAGCAATCATCTTGTTATGTTCAATCGCAGTTAAGCAAGGAACTAAACCTCGAAAACCAACCACTGCATCAACAAAGACATCGTAATCTTCTTGCATCGCAAGTTGTTTTAATCCTTCATCACCATCAAACCATGTGTAGTTTGGATAGCTTGTTTCTAGTTCTAAACGAGTGTTATGGTCTGCGACGCATACATATTGAACACTTGTTAAGACGTCTAATAATTCTTTTAATTTTTCAATGTTGCTACCAACACTAATTCCAACAATTTCAAATTCTTCAGGATGATGTAAAACTACATCAACTGTCTGTGTACCAATAGAGCCAGATGCTCCTAATAACATAATCTTTTTCATAGCGTTAACACCACCAATATTAAGTTGAAACAAATAAAGTTAAAGACTAAAGAATCGACACGGTCTAAGACACCACCATGACCTGGTAATAAGTTTGAATAGTCTTTAATTTTAAATGTACGTTTGATTGAACTAAATACTAAGTCACCTATTTGACCTGTCATCGTTAAGACAATACTTGCAAGTAATGCATAACCAACTGGCATTTCTTTGATAAAGAAGTAAGCAAATACAAATGATAAGATAGAACCAAATGCCCATCCCCCAAAAGCACCTTCCCAAGTTTTCTTTGGAGAGATTCTAGGATTCATCTTATGTTTTCCTAAGAAACGTCCACAGAAATAAGCGCCTGTATCACATGCGTATGTCGCAATGATAATGAACCATACATACATTGGATTTGCGCCATAGATGTTTAAGAATGAACGCGCAATTAGAAAGAATAAAGATACATATGAAATGCATAAGAATCCATCTTTCGCATGAAATCGTTCAGTAAATACAGAAATAGATAAAAAGAATAACGTAAAGATTCCAAATAGAGGAATAATTAATTCACTCGTTTTTAAATATGTTAAAACAAACACAAAGGCAATTGCGATTGGTTTGACAACAAATGGCCATGGAACTTCTTTGTTTTCTTTTAGTGCTAATAATTCAACACCACCACCAATGATAATAAAGGCAACTAAAGCATCAAGCAAAGGGCCTCCAAAGACTAATGGTGGAATAACACAAGCAATGATTAATAAAGCAGTTATAATACGTGTCTTCATGCTTATACCCCTCCAAAACGACGATTACGAGAAGTAAAATCATCAATGGCTTCTAATAAACGTTCTTTTGTGAAATCAGGCCATGCAACTGGTGTAAAGACTAATTCAGAATAAGCAATTTGCCATAATAAGAAGTTCGAGATACGTACTTCACCACTTGTACGAATCATCAAATCTACTTCTGGCATACCATTTGTCATCATATAAGAGCCAAATGTATCTTCATCTAAGTCAAGAGAAGCTTTGTTGTCTTTGACATCTTGTGCATACTGTTTTGCAGCAAGCACTAATTCACGACGCCCACCATAGTTAATAGCAAAACATAAATTTAAGCCAGTGTTATGTTTTGTTTCTTCAACAACTGTAAGAATAACATCTTGTGTTTCTGAAGGGAAACGATTAATTTCTCCTAAGAATGTAACACGAATATTATTCTTTTTTAATTCAGCTAAATACGTTTTGAAAAAGATTCTAGGTAACTTACATAGATAATCAATTTCAGTTTCAGGACGTTTCCAGTTTTCAGTAGAAAACGCATATAAAGTCAATGCTTTTACACCTAGATCATTACAAGCAATTGCTATTTTTCTTACATTTTCTGCACCTTGCTTATGACCTGCAGTACGTGGTAATCCACGTTTTTTTGCCCATCTTCCATTGCCATCCATAATAATAGCAATATGTGAAGGAATGATTCTTTCACTCATAAGTGATAACCTCCTAATTATACAAATATTCTTTTAACTTTTACATTATAGCATAAATTGTGTAAACAATGTAACAAGGAAGTAAAAGATGTGCTCATATCTAAAAAAAAAGGAAGTTTTTCACTTCCCTTTTGAATTAAACTGTCATAATTTCTTTTTCTTTTTCGCTAACTTCTTTTTCAACGCGTTTTACATATTCATCAGTAACTTTTTGTACTTTTTCTTGTAATTTTTTAGCGTCATCTTCAGGCATTTCTTTGTCTTTTTTGATTGCGTCCATAGCTTCACGACGAACGTTACGGATTGCAATCTTAGTTTCTTCACCCATTTTGTCAGCTTCTTTAGATAATTGTTTACGACGATCTTCAGTTAATGCTGGAACGTTTAAACGAATGACTTCTCCATCGCTTTGTGGTACTAATCCAGTATCACTTGTTTGGATTGCACGTTCGATATCTTTTAATGAAGAACGATCATAAGGTTTAATCATTAATTGACGACCTTCAACAACTTTAATACTTGCAACTTGATTGATTGGAGTTTCACTTCCATAGTATTCAAAGTGTACATGTTCTAATAAAGATGCATTCGCAACTCCTGTACGGATTGTTTTTAAATTATCTACTAATTTTTCACAAGCTTTGTCCATCTTATGTTTTGTAACATCTAATAATTCCATATAATTTTAGTTCCTTTCTGTTTTTTTATTTTTCTTTAGAAATAATTGTACCTGTAATTTCCCCACGTACCGCTTTTAAGATATTACCATGTTCATTCATATTGAATACAACAAGGTCAATATCATTATCCATGCACATACTTGTAGCAGTCGTATCCATTACTTGTAAACCTTCTTGAATCAAATCCATATATGTCAATGAATCATATTTTACAGCATCTGGATGTGTTTTAGGGTCGGCATTGTAAACACCATCAACACCATTTTTAGCCATCAAGATCACATCAGCACCAATTTCACTAGCGCGTAATGCAGCAGTTGTATCCGTAGAAAAATATGGATTTCCTGTACCTGCACCAAAAATAACAACACGTCCTTTTTCTAAGTGACGGATTGCACGTCTAACGATGAATGGTTCTGCAACTTTTTGCATTTCAATAGCAGTTTGTACACGAGTAGGAACATCTTCATTTTCTAATGCTCCTTGTACAGCTAATGCATTGATCACAGTAGCAAGCATTCCCATATAGTCACCTTGCACACGTTCGATACCAATGCTTTCAGCAGTTTTACCACGGATGAAGTTTCCTCCACCAACAACAATGGCAAGATCAACGCCTAATTCATGAACCTGTTTCAATTCTTTTGCTAATTGTTTTAAAATCTGTGGATCAAACGGATTTCCTGGTGAAGAAAGAGCCTCACCGCTTAGTTTTAACAATACTCTTTTATACATGTCAATTTCCACCTTTTCTAAAAATATGTAACTCTAACTATCCATTTATTATTATAAATAAAATCAAGATAAAAATAAAGACTAATCGTTTATTTTTTTAAATAAATGAAGAAGTTAAAGTTTGCTGTGATAAGAATAAATAGTTGTAAAAAAAAGGAGCTCGAAAGCTCCTTTAAAATCATTAATTAACCACCAAATGCTTGGCTCATTACTTCTTCAGCAAAGTTGTCTTGACGTTTTTCGATACCTTCACCAGCTACGTAACGGATGAATTCGATTGCATCAGCACCATTTTCTTTTAAGTATTGAGCAACTTTCATGTTTGGATCTAAGAAGAATTCTTGATCTACTAAGCATAAGTCTTTTAAGTTTTTGCTAATTTTACCTTCGATAATACCAGCTAATACTTTTTCTGGTTTGCTAGCTAATTTTTCATCGTTTTTAACGATTTCAGTTTGAACTTTTCTTTCGTGTTCAACAACTTCTGTAGGCATTGCATCACGATTGATGTATTGAGGAGCCATAGAAGCGATTTGCATTGCAATGTTTTTAGCAACTTGAGCGTCTTCTTTTCCACTTAATTTAACTAAAGTAGAGATTTTTCCACCCATGTGCATGTAGCATCCGAAGAATTCTCCTTCAGCTACTTCCATTAAGTCAACACGACGTAATGAGATTTTTTCTCCGATAGTAGCAGTTGCGTTTGTAATTAAGTCAGCAACAGTTCCATCGTTGCAAGGACAAGCTAATGCAGCTTCTAAAGAAGCAGGTTTATTTTCTAATAAAACTTCTTCGATTTGTCCTAATAAAGCTAAGAATTGGTCGTTTTTAGTAACGAAGTCAGTTTCTGAGTTAACTTCGAAGATAATTCCTGTGTTACCTTTAACAGCAGCACGAGTTAAACCTTCAGCAGCGATACGATCGTTTTTCTTAGCAGCTTTTGCAATACCTTTTTCACGTAACCAGTCGATTGCTTTTTCCATATCTCCGTCTGATTCAGTTAAGGCTTTTTTACAATCCATCATTCCTGCGCCAGTTCTTTCACGCAATTCTTTTACCATTGATGCTGTAATCATTTTGTATTTCCTCCTTGTACTATGTTAATTATTCTGCAGCTTCTGCTTTTGCTTCAGCTGGTTTTGCTTCAGTGTTTCTTGCTTCAGCAGGTCTAGCGTTTTCACGTCTTTGGTAAGGAGCTCTACCACCACGTCCGTTACGGTTGCGGTCGAAGTTACGACGGTTACGACGTTCTTCATTTCTTTGACGACGACGTCTTTCGTTTTCAGCGATTTGTTCTTCAACGTTGATGATAACATCTTTCATTGTTACATCTTCTTCGTTTTCGTCAGTGCTGTGAGCAACGCTTAATAATCCACCTTTTGCTTCAACGATAGCATCAGCCATTAAAGTAGTGATTAATTTAACTGAACGAATTGCATCGTCATTTGAAGCGATTGGGTAGTCAACCATGTCTGGGTCACAGTTTGTATCTACCATAGCAAATACAGGGATACCTAATTTTTTAGCTTCTGCTACTGCATTGTGTTCTTCTTTTGGATCGATTACGAACAATGCATTAGGTAATTTTTTCATTTCTTTAATACCACCTAAGAAGTTTTCTAAACGAGCTTTTTGTTTTTTAACTTGAGCGATTTCTTTCTTAGGATATAAATCTAAAGTTCCGTTAGCTTCCATTTCTTCAATTTCAACTAAACGTTTAACACGTTTTTGGATTGTACGGTAGTTAGTTAATAATCCACCTAACCATCTTTGGTTTACGAAGAAACTTCCTGAACGTAATGCTTCTTCAACAACAACTGATTGTGCTTGTTTTTTAGTTCCTACGAATAAAACTTTTCCACCTTTTTCAGCGATGTCTTTCATTGCTGCATAAGCAGTGTCTAATTGTTCTAAAGTTTTTTCTAAGTTGATGATATATACACCATTTCTGCTTGCGTAGATGTTTGGTTTCATTTTTGGATTCCATCTACGAGTCTGATGACCAAAATGTACACCAGATTCTAATAATTTTCTCATTGATACTACTGACATTAAAATATCCTCTCTTTCCGTTAGGTCCTCCACCATTTCACGCAATAGCAACTTATCATCGACGCTTCTTAACGCATCTAAAGCACGGGCTATTGAATCCATGATGTGTGTAATATGCATATATTCATACGCATCGTAAATAATTATATCATAGAAAGTGCTGATTACAAGCTTAATTTTTGTTTTTTTAAGACATCTTTTTTAATTTTTTCAAAAAAAGAGCCAGTATTTGAAATACTGACTCAAAAAGATGAAATACTATTTGTTTGCGTAAGCTTTTGCAGCTTGGTTGTAATCATACATTGCTTTTACAACTTCCTTTAATTCTGGTTTGTATTCACTACCACGCATGATTGTTCCTGCATAGTCAAATACGCTATTTGTAATGGTCAATGTTTCATTACCTTTTTCAATTGTGATGACATAATCTTTGTCAAAGTCTTTTGCTAAGATATTGTCAGCAACAACTGCGACATAACCTTCTTTCATCACTGCTTCTACTTGTTTTCCATTTACTTTGAATACATAGTCGCCAACAGTAGCTTGACCAGCTAATGTAAAGTAATTTGTAATCTTCGTAGATGATGTTAACATCACGCTTGTACCATAGTAAGAAATACCTGTGATATTGTCACTCTTAGTAGCATAGTAGTTATCAAATACATGATCATCAGCACTTAATGCACGATCTTCTTCAGGTAAAATATCGTTTACTAAAGTTGATGTTTTGTAATTGAAATAAAGTTGTGCTCTTGCCCCATAGTTCAACATTGCTTTTACAGCATTGACTGCTTCAACACCGAATGTCTCTGGTGCGCTTAAGATAGATTGTGCATACCCTTTTACGCTAGCATCTAATAATGCAATTTCTTCACCGTTACCTAATGTAGCTTTTGCATGGATAACATCATTCATCATACGAGCTGCCATAGGAACTTGTGCTACGAAATAAACTTCGCCATCAGCTGTTGTAACTTGCTTTAAGTCTTTCACGTTATAGACGATTGCACTGCCATCTTCCCTAGTGAAAGTAACAATCGCAGTTTCGTCTTGACGAATTTCATCATTGATTACCATGTATAGGTTTACATCAATATTATCAGACATGCTTAATGTATATTTGCTATTTTCGATGCGAATCAATGCTAAGTTTGCAATTGCTTCATTTACTGTTTGAGCCATTGCTTCAACTCTTGCTTGATCTTTTTCTGGCAATGCATATTCAATTGCTTGTAATGCGTTTTCTAATGCACTTACGGATTCGCTTGTGTAGCGATACCATTCGTTGCTTGCTGGAACGCGTGTTAATGCTTCTTCTACCGCATCATAGTTTGCTTGACGAAGCATGTAATCTTGATGTTTTGTAGAGAATGTATCCATTAATTGATAGATTCGAGTGAAGTCATGAGCAGCATTTGGTTCATCACACCATACACATTCCATACTACCGATTGATGGAGTTTGTCCATTGTCACGAGGAATTGCTGTAAAGTCAATATTTTGCATATTGCGAATTGCATTGTTATAAGGATATCCACCAGAACTGATGCGTCCTAATACCCAATACCATCCATCATTTGTATTGATGATCTTATGACCTTTGTTGTGTAAGTAAGCAGCACTTACTACTTCATATCCACCCCAACCAGATGTCCAGTAAGAGATGATGATGTCTTTATCAAATGTTCCAGAAGTATCATTTGATTTATGATAAATACCATCATTGAAGCACATCGGAGCCATATTATGATCTTTTACTAATTGTGCTAATTCGTTAATATAGTTTACGAATAAAGGATATTTGCCTGTTCTAATTAAACGGTCAAATCCACTTGAATATCCAGTGTTTCTAGCATCGTTTGCATATTCATCCGCACCGAAGTTGAAGATCTTACTATATTTAGAGAAGTATGCCATATATTTGGCAAGTAATGCTTTATTGAAGGCAATTGCCTGAGCATTTTCTAAATCAATCGTTCTTACAGATTCTTTGAACTGTGGTTTTTCAATTCCTAAAATAACCATAGCATTTAACATTGCATCCATATGACCTGGACTATTGATCACTGGAATAATTCCAATGTTACGTTGTTTAGCATAAGCTAAGATTTCATCCATTTCGCTTTCTGTTAAAGCATTTCCATTTGGATCATTGTAGTATCCGTTGTTTCCTTGTTTGATTGCTTCGATTACACGATTGCTTTCATAAACAGTACCATTCACTGTAACGCTCATGTCATCTAAGACGAAACGTAAGCCATCATTACCTAAGATTAATTGAAGATCTGTATAGCCATATTCTGCAGCATTACGGATTAAATCAATGACTTGATCTTTACTGAAATATTTTCTACCAGCATCGATTGAGAAAATTGCTTTTGGTCTTTCGCTTGCAGGTTTAAATTCAAGTTCAGCTACCGCTTTGTTGATGTTTGCAGCCATTTGATCAACGCCAGCTTGTTGTTCTTTTGGTAAGTCATAACGAACTGCTTCGATTGCTTCATTTAATTTTTGAACAGATGCATCTGTATAAAGATTTAAATTCTTTGGAACGTTTGCTAATGCAGTTTCAACAATTTCATAGTTTGCACCATTTGTTTGAATACTGCTTAACTCTTTGTCATATAATTTTTGTACTTCTTCTGCACTTAATGCTTTCGCAACAATGCAATAGTTATCGATAATTGCAGTCATGTTTCCTGCATTTTCTAAATCACCATTAAATGCAGCACCAATTGTGTTTTTAGGACATGGAATAGAGCGTGAGATAGAATCTTGTTTTTTACCATTTACATATAAATCAACACCATTCGATGTTCCAACAAATGTCACATATGTCCATTTTCCTTTTGGCACTTCATAATTAAATATTTCATCTGCTTTACCATATTCAGAAATACCTAATTTATGTAAGTTTTCCCATTGTTCCAATTTAATATCAGCAGTAGGTCCACCAGCTAAGATTGCATTATCCATAGCTGTTGTACCTCTATTAACCCAAGTAGAGATTGTCCAATCATTTTGAACTTTGATATCGCTTAATAAGACGGATGCATTTTTATCAAATGATAAACCAGTACCTTGAATACCTCTTACCCACTGTGTATTTCTTAAAGTACCTTTACCATTATTTTCTTCAGAGACTGCTTGAGTTCCTTTGTTTTCATTAAACTTGAAATAGAACTGTTTTACTGGAGCAGGTTTGACTCCTGTTTCATCTTGATAAAGTTTAGCAATTTCGGTGTCTGTTAAGCAATGACTATAAATATGATAGTTATCGATTTTAGCTACCATGTTACCATTGCTTTCCAATCCATTTCTTGCACTGACACCAATAGTTTTATTTGGACATGGGATTGCTGTATTCACATGTTGCTTTAATTCTCCATTGACATAAAGTGTTGTACCACTTTTATTTCCGACAAAGGATACATAAACCCATTGGTTTTCAGGTAATGTGTAATTAAATGTAGTATCTGCTACACCGTATTTTGTAACACCTAATTTCTTTGTATTTTTATATTGTTCAAGTTTGATATCACCAGTTGTTCCACCAGCTAAAACAGCATTATCACCAGTGTTGTGGCCTTTATTAATCCATGTAGAGATTGTCCATTCACCATATTGTTGTTTTGTATTTAAACGCACAGCACCATTACCATTAAAGCTTAGTGATTTTCCATCTTTACCATCGACCCAAGTAGCGTTTGTGATATCACCAATATAAACGTTGTTTTCTGAAATAACTTTTGTTCCAGAGTTTTCTTCAAAGTGGAAGACATCATCTTCTACAACTGGAGCAGGAGCCCAAATTTCAGGATCTTTGTAGTATTTTACGCCTTGTGATTCTAAACGATGTTCTTGTTTGATTAAACGTGCTTTGTAATCATTCCAGCTACGTTGTGCTTTTGGAGTCCATGCAACTTCTGCGATGCTCATCAAACGTGGATATACTAGATAATCGATTGCATCTTGAGTCGCAACGGTTTCACACCATAATGGAGCTTCAACACCTAAGATTTGATCTTTACGTCCAACATTTGTAGGATCCCATTCATAAGATGTACGAATAGGAATGTATCCAGCCCAGTGTAAACCAAATTCTGAACTTGTATCATACATCATATCTAGATACGTACGGTCAGCTTTGGCAACGACATATTTCACTCCAGGCTTTAAAGTTTGACCTCCAGTTCCCCAGAATTGGCATACATCGTTTTGTTTATCTTGCATAACTTGGTCAAAGTTTTGCCAACCAATTGGAGTTTTTCCGTATTTTTTAGCAAGTTTACTAACTTCGTTAACGAAGTATACGTAATCATCATGAGAAGTAACGTGTGCTTCATCTCCACCAATGTGAATAAATTTACTTGGTGAAATTTCGCTTAATTGTTTAAATACTTCATCTACGAATGCAAGTGTTTTAGGATTTCTACATTCTAGAGATGCCCAACCAACAGCTTGTCCTTCGTATGGTTTCGTATTGTCATAGCCATCCGCATGTGGTTTTCCATCCGGTGTGCTATTTAAGAATTCTAATGATACTAAAGCAGCCCATGCATGTGCAGGCATATCAAATTCTGGAACGATTTGAATATAACGTGCATTCGCATAAGCAACGATTTCTTTAAATTCTTCTTGTGTTAAGAATCCAGGTTTTTTACCATTTGTAGTAACTGATGTACTAGCACCAATGGTTGTTAATTTAGATAGAGATTCTCCATACATTTCACCCTTCATCTCTAAACGCCAACCTTGATCATCTCCTAAATGCAAGTGATAAGTATTTAGTTTATATTGAGATGCAAGATCGATTTGACGCATAATTTCTTGTTTGTTGAAGAAGTGTCTTGAAACGTCTAATTGTGTACTACGATAATCATATTCTGGTTTATCTTTAATGACACAATTTGGTAATTCCCAAGCAACTGTTTTTGATGCATCGTAAGCATCTTCAATTTGTTCTGGGAATAATTGTCGAAGTGTTTGCAATCCACGGAAAAGACCCGCGCACTCATTTGCACTTAATGTTACTGTTTCTGAAGTAACTTGAATGCCATATCCTTCTTTTCCTAGTGATGCATCACTCTTTAATTCGATTACGATTGCATTTGTTACATTTGAAGCATCTTCTGTAATAGCTAAATCTAAGTTAGAAGCTGCTTTTACTTTTGCTTGTAACCAATTTGCAATGTTAGATCGAATTTCATTCAATTTATCAGCCTTATCTGATTTTAAAATGATTTTAGTGTCTGCACCCACTGTAAATGCACCATCATTTTGGGTAAATTCAACAGGCTTTGGAATCAAATAGCGCTGTAAACGAGCAGTTGTTTCGCTTGTGTTTTGTGCTTGCAACGAAACAGGAGCAACAACTGACATCAATGCTAGACCAAATGCCAATGTGCATTTCAGTAAACTGTTGAGTTTTTTCATAATATCCTCCTATTTTCAATGAATCATATGAAACTTCACTTCGCTAAACTATCTGTTTTCTCCCACCTTTCTGATTGGCAAAATAAAGCACCATATGTAACCGATTACATTATATCACTGGATTTTTTTTCACACAACGAGATTCCGATAAATACAAGAAAAAAAGACTGTCCATATTGAATTTGACAGTCTTAATCTTTTGCTCTAGGAAAGCTTTCTTCATAAACTTTTTTCATCCGCTCTTTCGAAACATGTACATAGATTTGCGTTGTAGATAAGGATGCATGCCCTAATAATTCTTGCACCACACGCAAGTCTGCACCTGCATCTAAAAGATGGGTTGCAAAGCTATGGCGAAACATATGTGGATGAAGATGAATATGTAAGTTTGAGTGTTTACTTGCAAGTTCTAAGCGATACTGCACACCTCTTGCACTCAAGGGTGTTCCCCGTTTGTTTAAAAAGATGATGTCTTGATCAAGATCCTTGTTCCACTTCACGCGTACTTGTTCAAGATAGGTCATTAAACACTGTTTTGCTAAATCATAAAATGGCACAATTCGCTCTTTGTTTCCTTTTCCTAAGATACGAACGACTTGATCATGAAAATCGACATCGCTAAGTCTTAAAGAAATCAATTCACTCACACGAAGACCACAAGCATACATCAATTCAAACATCGCACGATCGCGAATACCAAGATCATCATTTAAATCGATCGAAGCAAGAAAAGCAGACAACTCATCATAAAACAAAAACTCAGGGATTTTACGTTCCTGTTTTGGGCTCTTAAAATATAAGAAGGGATTATTTAAAATCCCTATAAATTCATTTAAATAACGATAGTAAGAACGAAGCGAGCTTAACTTTCTTGCAATCGTCGTATTTTTCATCGGTTGTTGTAACCCGTTCTTATTTCGTAAATACGTAATATAATTCATCACAACAATGCGATCAACATCTTCTAAGGAAGCAATTCCCTCTTCTCTTAGAAAGTTTAAAAACTCCTCAATGTCTCGTTTATAAGCATCGCTTGTATGAACACTTCCTGTATGCATACTTGCGATATAAGATAAGAAACGATCAAGATAGGTTTCCATTAATCAAAGGCATCCTGATAAGAATGGATGACATCGATAGCTTGTTTATAAAATGCTTCTTTACGGTCTTTTTTCTTCACTTTTGCATTCAATTGCATAATACCAAAGTTTGCATTCATCGGTTGGAAATATTTTGCCGAAGCATGTGTGATATAGTTTGCCATAGAACCCATCACACAAGTGCTAGGTAAGGTCACAACGTCTTTGCCGCGAAGTAAGTTTGCCATGTTTAAACCAGCTAATAATCCACTTGCAGCACTTTCTACATATCCTTCTACACCTGTTAATTGACCAGCAAAGAATAAGTCATCGCGAGTGATGTGTTGATACGTTGGTCGAAGAACTTTTGGAGCACATAAGTAAGAATTACGATGCATGACACCATAGCGAACAATCGAAACGTTTTCTAATCCTGGAATCATAGATAAGATACGTTTTTGTTCTCCCCATTTTAAATGTGTTTGGAATCCAACTAAGTTATAAAGACTTGCTACTGCATTATCTTGACGAAGTTGTACAACTGCATATGGTTTGCTACCATCTGGTCGTTCTAATCCAACTGGTTTCATTGGTCCAAACAATAATGTTTTTGGACCACGTTTCGCCATCTCTTCAAATGGCATACAACCTTCAAAATACGTTTCCTCAAAATCATGTAATTCCGCTGTTTCGGCATGAATTAAAGCATCATAGAAAGCATCAAATTCTGCCTTATCCATCGCACAGTTAATATAGGCTGCTTCCCCTTTGTCATATCTTGATTTCACATATGCTTTACTAAAATCAATTGAATCTTTTTCAATGATTGGAGCTGCTGCATCATAAAAATGAAAATAATCTTCATGTGTTAATTCTTGAATCGCTTTGCTTAAGTGATCACTTGTTAAAGGACCACTCGCAATGATGACGGGTCCATCAGGAATTTCTGTGATTTCTTCACGTACAATTTCTACTAATGGATGATTCGATAATAAATCGGTAATTGATTTACTAAAAGAAATACGGTCTACTGCAAGCGCACTACCCGCAGGCACTCGATGTTCATCTGCAGCCTTCATAATCAAAGAATCTAGACTACGCATTTCTTCTTTTAAAATACCAACGGCATTTTGTAAGGAGTCACTTCTTAACGAGTTTGAACATACAAGCTCTGCAAATTGGTCCGTATGATGAGCTGGACTTTCTTTTACAGGGCGCATTTCAACTAATCGTACTGGAATGTCTCTTTTAATCAGTTGCCAGCATGCCTCACAACCTGCAAGACCTGCACCAACAATCGTTACTGGTTTCATAGTTTATTCTTCCTCTTTCGTTTCTTTTTTAACAGTTTTCTTTGTGACTTTTTTTGTTGTTTTCTTTGTCGTCTTCTTCACTGCTTTTTTTGTTTCATTCTTTGCTTCACTCGTTTCTTCGTCGTCCTTCTTTTTCTTAGGCTCTTTTTTGATATAACGACATTTTGGATAATTACTACATCCGATGAACGTTGTACCATAACGAGATTTACGCTGTACTAATTCATGACCACATTCAGGACACATTTCCCCTGTAGGAATTGGTTCCTCTTTTGGTTTATTACTCTTAATATATTTACATTCCGGATAATTGCTACAAGCAAGGAAGGCTCCATAACGGCCTTTTTTCATAACCATCTTACTTCCGCATTTTGGACAAACTTCATCGCTTTCCACATTTTCCTCTTCATTTTCACTCTTAGTATAGCGACAATTAGGGAAATTGATACAAGAGATGAATTTACCAAAGCGTCCAACACGATACACTAATTCACTACCGCATTCAGGACACATCTCACCTGTTCGTTCTAGTTCTTTTTTCTCCATGTTATCATATGCATTTTGTAACAATGGTTCAAATTCATGATAGAACGTGCGTAATTCTTCCACGCCATCACGTTTCCCATTCGCAATTTCATCTAAGTGATGTTCCATATTCGCAGTATAGGATACATTGATGATATCTTTAAAGAATTCTTGCAGTTTTGTATCTGTCAATTCTCCTTGCTCAGTAGGAATAAAGACTTTTGTTTTACTTCCACTACTTGGTTTTTCCAATGATACATAGCCACGAGCTTGTAGGGTATCAATAATGATTGCATATGTTGATGGACGTCCAATTCCTTTTTCTTCCATCTCTTTAATCAAACGTGCTTCACTATAACGAAGTGGTGGTTCTGTAAAGTGTTGTTTTCCTTCTAATTGCACATGTTCTAGAATTTCATGTTCTTGTAATTCTGGTAACATCTCATCTTTTACTGTTTCATAATCGCTGTACATCTTTAAGTACCCATCAAAAATCAAGATGGAACCATTTGCACTAAATTCACAGTTATCAGATTTAATTTGCACATTGACAACATCGCTTTTACTTGCTGCCATTAAAGATGCAAGTGTTCTTGAATAAATTAACTTATATAATTTATATTGATCATTTGTTAAGTATGGTTTGACTGCTTCTGGTGTGTTGTTCACATTTGTTGGACGAATGGCTTCATGGGCGTCTTGTGCATTCTCTTTATTTTTAGAACGAGCGCGTCCACGGTATTCTTTCCCAAATGTTTCTTCAATGTAGTTTTCTGCATCTTTAACAAATACATCGGATAAACGCGTAGAGTCCGTACGCATATAGGAGATTAAACCTTCACTGACACCACCAGCTAATGGTAACCCTTCATATAACTTTTGAGCAATTTGCATGGTTTTCTTTGCACCAAAGTTTAACTTTGTACTTGCTTCTTGTTGAAGTGTTGAAGTGATGAAAGGAAGTCTTGGTTCTTTCTTACGAACTTTCTTTTCAATCGATGCAACTTCAAATGTTTGACAACGATCAATGATTGCTTGTACTTCTTCTTCTGTTTTTAAATCTGCTTTTTTACCATCAATCTTATTTAAAGAAGCGTTGAATGTTTTACGATCCTTTTTAATATCGGCACCAATTGTCCAATATTCTTCACTCTTAAATGCACGAATTTCACTTTCTCTTTGTACGATCAAGCGTAAAGCAACAGATTGTACACGACCAGCAGATTTTGATTTAATCTTGCTTTGTAATAATTTTGACAACTTAAATCCAATAATACGGTCTAACATACGTCTTGCTTCTTGACTCTTTACTAAGTCTTGGTCAATAGTACGTGGATGTTGGAATGCTTCCGTAACCGCATTTTTCGTAATTTCATGGAAGATAATACGGTTTTCTTCATCCATATCTAATTCAAGCACATTGGCTAAATGCCATGCAATGGCCTCTCCTTCGCGGTCGGGGTCACTTGCTAAATATACTTGATCGCTTTGTTTTGCAAGTTCTTTTAATTCTTTTACAATCTTTCTTTTATCTGTACTAATTTTATAAGTAGGTTCAAAATTGTTTTCTACGTCAATTCCAAGCCCACCTTTCCCTGTTGTTGCTAAATCTCTTATATGTCCCTTAGAAGAAACTACGTGATAGTCCTTACCAAGATATTTTTCAATCGTTTTTGATTTGGAAGGGGATTCCACAATAACTAAATTTTTCATCATAAGCCTCCTAACCTAAACTCACTTTTACTATTATTTGATTTTTTTTGTATTTTGTCAAATAATTTTTTTCAAATCATCTCAATATCTCTCATATCTGTTACAATTTGAGCTCCTTGTCCAATTAAATGATTATTTCCAATTCCATGTTGATTATAGATGGAATGCGGGATGCAATAAATTGGAATATCATACTTCAACGCCTCATTTACCGTTAACATCGTACCACTCTTCATGCCAGCTTCCATCACGACAATTGCTTTGCTTAAGGCTGCAATCAGACGATTTCGCCAAGGAAAATGATAGGCATATGGTTTTGCACTGTTTGGATATTCACTGATGACTAATTGCGTCTTCTCCATCGCTTGTTGTAATTGCTTATTTTCTTTTGGATAGTATTGATCAATACCACAACCTAGAATGCCAATCGTTTTTGCATTCATCGCTTGTTGATGTGCACATCCATCAATTCCTTTTGCTAGTCCACTAATAATCACATATTTCTTTTTTAAGATGGATACGACATCTTTCGTCACATGAACACCATAGGTAGTAGGCATTCGACTACCGATGACACCAACCCCTTCTTGCTTGAAAAGATCTAAATTTCCACGATAAAACAAGACATATGGTGGTTGTTCTAACATTCTTAATCGCACCGGATATGCCTCATCTAAAATCGTCACATAAGCTTCTTTACAAGAAACACTGCTCCATGCTTCATTGGTTTCAATCGCATGCTTAATTTTATAGTACTCACCTTGGTATTTTAATACATAATATAGTAATTGTTCTCGCATATTTATCACCCTACCTTATGTATACGTCGCACAAATGAAAAAAGAGTCCGAAGACTCTTCATAATCACTTATTTTTGTTCTGGTTTTTCTACATCTGTTAGAAATTCACGAGCTGTTGTTAACATAGAAGCCATTTTTTGCATTTCGCTTGGAACAACAATTTTTGTTGCTTTACCATCAGCGATTTTTTCATATGCTTCTAAGCTCTTCAAGCTTAAGTATTCTTTAGTAGGATTTGCGTTATTAATCATATCAATACCACGCGCTTGTGCTTCATAGATGCGTTCCATTGCTTGTGCTTTACCTTCTGCTTCCGCAATCATTGCAGCTTTTTTCGCTTCTGCACGTAAGATTAAAGATTCTTTTTCACCCTCAGCTGTAAGGATTGCACTTTTCTTTTCACCCTCAGCACGTAGGATAGATTCTCTACGTTCACGTTCTGCACGCATTTGTTTTTCCATTGCATCTTGAATATCATGTGGAGGTAAGATATTTTTTACTTCTACACGATTGACTTTGATACCCCATGGATCTGTTGCTTCATCAAGAATCGCACGCATTTTTGTATTGATGATATCACGAGATGTTAATGTTTCATCTAATTCTAATTCACCGATGATGTTACGTAATGTTGTAGCTGTTAAGTTTTCAATCGCAGTAATTGGTCCTTCTACTCCATATGTATAAAGTTTTGGATCTGTAATAGAAAAATAGACAACGGTATCAATTTGCATTGTAACATTATCTTTTGTGATAACTGGTTGTGGATCGAAATCTTTAACATTTTCTTTTAAGTTGACAATATTTGCGACACGATCAATAAATGGTACACAGAAGTGAACACCTGTGTTCCATGTTGTATAATAAGCACCTAAACGCTCGATTACGTAAGATTTTGCTTGTGGTACAATACGAACTACACTACTAAATACAATTACCACAATAACAATGAATGTAATAAAAACAATTAATGATGAAAAATTCATATTCTTAACCTTCTTTCTCTGTTGAAATGGATTTCACAATTAATTTTGCCCCTTCAATTGCGATTACCTTGACTTTTTCATTGGCATCAATATTGGTTGCATCGACAGAAACAGCATGCCACTCTGTCCCTTGTACTTTTACCAATCCCCATTCATCTGGATGGATTGGCTTGATGACAACTCCGATTTCTCCAATATGTCGATCCGCATTCGTAGCTACTGTGTTTCCACGTAAATAACGAGTTGCCATTGGGCGCACAATCATCATCAATAAGATGGATACGACTGCAAAACTGACAAATTGAATCCAGAAAGGCACGTTTAAAATACTTAGAAACAATCCGACAAGTCCGCCGATGACAATCCAAACGGAAACTAAAGCAGTAGGAGTTGCTAATTCTGCAACGACTGCTACAACACAAATAAGAATCCAAAATAATGTCATACTTTTTTACTCCTTACTTGATTTCATCAAGTTATTCAAATCTGCAATCATCATGTTTGACTCTTCACAAAAGCTAGCGCGTACTTTGCATCCATCTATCATACCTGCAATCATATCATTGATTTCCTGAATCATCGCTTTGCTTGTGATTCTAGCATACCCGTTACCAATCGAAATTTTATGTAACTGATCGGCATCCACCAACGCTAGATCAACTTCCCGTTTGCTAACTGGTTTAATCGCTAAGCTTTTTTTTGTATGATCAAGTCCAACCATGCACCAACGTACATCATGAAAGTAAGTGGCCGCACTACTATTTAACGTGATGTTATTCGTTGAAAATGTGAGAATCGATGCATTTGCATTTCCTTTGATCCATGTAAACATACTATACACGACCTTTCTTAATTCGAGTATATTATTTTTCTTATTTTTTTGCAACCTTTTTCTTAATTTTCACATAAATAGCAAAAAAAAGGCAACATAGCATTGCCTTCTATTCTAAATCTAATGTCATTTGTTCCATCTTTGCAACAGGTCCATAGGACTTACGATAAAAGCCGTCAATAACTCCATATTTATGCATTGCTTCAAGATGCCCTTTTGTTGGGTATCCCTTATGTTTCGCAAAGCCGTATTCAGGATATTTTTTATCGTATTCTTTCATGATTTCATCACGTGTCACTTTTGCTAGAATACTAGCTGCCGCAATACTGACACTTTTTTGATCACCTTTTACTAACGAGATCACATCGAGTGAACAATCTGGTAAAGGCATTGCATCCGTCAACACGCCATCGGCATGATCAAATGAGGTTGCAAGTTCTTGCATCGCACGCTGTGTAGCACGATAAATGTTATATTCGTCCACTTCTTGTGGTGTTACAATCTTGATATGATATTCACTTGCTAATTGCTTAATCTCGTCAAAAAGAGCTAAACGTTTTTTCTCTGATAATTTTTTAGAATCATAGATGGAATCATGTTCAAAACCACTTGGAAAAGAAACAGCTGCTACAACTAAAGGTCCAGCAATTGGCCCACGGCCCGCCTCATCAATGCCTACAATCTTTTGTTTGCCTTCCTTCCACCAAGCAATCTCATACTCATTCTCGCATTTCATCAGGTGTCTCCCAGCTAATGCTTCCTAGCTTATCATCGCGTAATTCACGAATAAACGTTTCGATGGTACGTTTAGAATCCATCTCTTTATTACGCATATATCCTCTCTTCATCGCAATACGCTCTAACATTACATAAGGACTTTCATCCGCTTCAATATCATAGCGACTTGTCAATAAATCTGGATAGTGCTCTTGAAGATAGGTAATTGCCCAAGCAGCAATTTCTTCTAACGGTAACACTTCATCACGAATTGCCCCTGTAACACCTAATAAAATTCCGACCTTTTGATCCTCAAACTTTGGCCATAGAACACCCGGAGTATCTAATAATTCTAGATCATTATTAACCTTTGACCATTGCAATGATTTGGTAACACCAGGACGATCTCCGGTCACTGCAATTTTCTTTTTAGAAATTTTATTAATGAACGTCGATTTCCCTACATTTGGTACTCCTACAACCATCGCACGCATGGCACGAGGACGAATTCCTCTACGTTTCATGCGATCAATTTTAGCCATCATCAATTGTTGTACTGCCTTCACAACTTTTGGAGTAATGTTTTCTTTGATGACATCTAAAGCTAACACTTGTGTGGATTCATCACTCAATGAAGAAATCCAAGCCTTTGTAACTGCTGCATCTGCTTTATCTTTTTTAGATAAGATAATTAAGCGTGGTTTATTTTGAATCAATTGTTCAATCATCGGATTCTTTGATGCATTTGGAATTCTTGCATCTCGCAATTCAATGACTAAATCAACCATTTTCATCTTTTCTTGCATTTCCCTTTTTGCTTTTGTCATATGACCAGGGAACCAGTTTATATTAATTTTACTTTCGCACATTTCTTTCACATCCATTCAATATCTTTATTATTGTATCATAGAACAAATAAAAAAAACAACGCCTAGCATTGTTTCCCTACATACATTCGCACAAAAAATAATTACAAAAAAGATTTGTAATTATTTTACGTGTTAATCAATTTCTCTCATCGTTGAAAATGGAAAGACAACATAAACGCCTTTTCCCTTTATTTGACTTCGATCAAATGTTCCAAACAAACGAGAATCTTTTGAATTAATTCGATTATCTCCTAATAGCCAATATTCACCTTCACCAAGAGTAACTGGATCAAAATCTTGTGTAAAGCAATCTTCTGTTTCGATGATGGTATCACGCCAAAAATTGTCTAAATAGGATTCGTTTAAAGGCTCATCGTTAATATAGACTTGATCTTCTCGACAGTAAACAGTATCGCCTGGTAAACCAATCACACGCTTGATTACCATACGTTTTAAATATTGATCTTCATATGCAATCACAACATCACCTCGTTCAATTTTTTGAAACTTTGCGGCAAATGCATTGCTGAATGCAAATTCTCCTTCTTGAATGGTTGGAAACATGCTTTGACCATTGACATGTATTGGGCGAACCAAATAATTCACCATCATATAGACGAGTCCAAAGCAAACCAAAAATATCTTCAAAAGAGATAGAAGATTACTTGTGATCACAGAGCTTAATGTGTCATCACTGTCCTGTCTGTGCTTTTTATTCACAGATTTACGCATTATGACTCCTCCAATAGCTAATAAAAAAAGCCGGGTTTTCCCGACTTTTCAAACTAACGAATTTCTTTAATACGAGCAGCTTTACCTGAACGTCCACGTAAGTAAGATAATTTATTTCTTCTAACTTTACCGTGACGGATAACTTCAATTTTATCAATAATTGGAGAATGTAAAGGGAAAGTTCTTTCTACACCAATTTGGTTAGAGATTTTACGTACTGTGAAAGTTTCAGCAATTCCTCCACCTTGTCTGCAGATTACAATTCCTTCGAAAACCTGGATACGAGATTTGTCGCCTTCTTTGATCTTAACGTGTACACGAACTGTACTTCCTGATCTAAAGAAAGGGATGTCTTTCTTCAATTGTGATTTTGTTACTTCGTTAACTAATTGTAAATTCATAATTTGGCACTCCTTTTCTACATTTGTATAAACGTTGGGTTCATAAACAAGATACGTGTCCAGCGGAACCACGTTGCCTACTTAGGCTGTGATATTATAACACACATTATCTTGTTTTGTAAATAGGAATATTCATGTAATTCACAATTTATAACAATTGGCTGCTTATAGAGAAGGTCGGGTCCTTCTCTTTTCTTATCATATCATTTTTCAAGCAGTTTATAAAGATAATGTGATTATTTTTCAATATTACTTCTCTTTTAATTCTTCTTTTACTTGATTCATTAATATTTGCTCTTCTTTTGTCAATGTGCGATTAGTTAATAAATCTGGTCGACGAAGATATGTTTTCTTTAATGACTCTTTTAAGCGCCACTGTGCAATGTTTGCATGATGACCACTCAATAATACATCTGGCACACGTTTCCCCTCATATTCAACAGGACGTGTGTATTGTGGATATTCTAATAATCCATTTTCAAACGAATCATCCACATGGCTATCTTCAAGAATTACGCCATCTAATAGACGAATAATTGCATCACTGATGACTAAAGCAGCCGGTTCTCCTCCAGTTAATACAAAGTCCCCTAAAGAGACTTCCATATCGACATAAGAACGAATACGCTCATCAAAACCTTCATAATGACCACATAATAAAATTAAATGTTTCACTTCTTTGACAAAGGTACGTGCTAAAGATTGCTTGAATGGCTGACCTTGTGGAGACATCATCACAATGAAAGAATCCTCGCTACGTATCGCTTTTAAGCAATCAGCAATCGGTTGTACACTTAACACCATACCCTGACCGCCACCATAAGGAGTATCATCCACATGATTGTGTTTATCTGTTGTATAAGGTCGAAAATCAATCGCTTCAAACTCTACTTGATTGCGGTCAAGTGCACGTTTGATGATGGATGTCGTTTTAAAACTATCAAAAAACTCTGGAAACAAAGTTACAATCGTTATTTTCATAATAAACCATCCATCATTCTCATCACAATCTTTTTGTTTTCACGATCAAAAGATACAATGAATGCTTTCACATAAGGAACTAACATGCTATGTTCCTCATTGCTTACACGTAACACCGCATTCGCAGTTGTTTCAAGCACTTCTTCTACAATTCCTAGTGCATTTCCATCTTCATCAAATACGTGACAATCTTTTAATTCAAAGAAATACGCTTCATCTTCTTCTAATTCATGTACGCTATCTTTGGAAATAGATAATGCACAACCTTTATATTTTTCTACATCATTGATATCATTTATATTTTTAAATTTCACAAGCAATAAATTTTTCATCCATTTACTATATTGAATTGTAACTGGAATAAGTTGACTTTGATATTGGATATGAATTTCTTTTCCCTTTGCAAAACGCACATCACTAAAGTCAGTAAGAGTTTTTACTTTTACTTCACCTCGTAATCCATGCGTATTCACAAGAGTCCCAATAAGTATTTCATCCATGGTGTAACCTCCTAAAAAAAGGATGCATATGCATCCTAATAAGCTTCAAATTTGATTGTAACGCGTTTTTCTTCTTTTCGAGATGCTACAGACATTAATTGTCTAATAGAAGATGCCATAACGCCACGACGTCCGATCAATCTTGCAACATCTTCGCTATTTGCATAAACATAAAGTAGAATCTCATTTTCATCAAGTGTATCCATTTTTTTAACAGAAATACTTGTCTTATCTTCTACCATTGGTGTCACAAGATCAAGCAACACTTTTTCGAAATCAACCATATTTATTTTGCGCTTTTTTCTTCGTGAAGGCGTTTTAATAATCCTTCTTTAGATAAAATGTTACGAACTGTATCAGATGGTTGTGCTCCGTTGTTTAACCATTTGATTGCTAATTCTTCATTTAAAGTAACTGCAGCAGGGTTTTTAGTTGGGTTGTATGTACCGATAGTTTCGATAATACGTCCATCTCTAGGTGAACGAGAGTCAGCTGCTACAATTCTATAGAAAGGTTTTCTTTTAGAACCCATTCTTTTTAATCTTAATTTTACCATTGTAAATTCCTCCTGTACATTCTTAATGCTCGTTAAGTATACCATAAATACACAAGGTGTCAAGTACTTTTACTTAACACCTTTGTTTTTTTTAAAATCTTCTTCCTTTTTTTGCTGCACGCATTGCTTTATTCATGGCACGCATGTTTTTCATGCCACCCATAGCACCACCCATATTAGGCATTGTGCCACTCTTAGACATCGCAACGACTTGCTTCATGACTTTCTTCATTTTTTCATATTCAGAAATGCATCGGTTTACATCAGATAATGTTGTTCCACTACCTTTCGCAATACGATTTTTACGACCAGCACGTAAAATACCTGGATTTTCACGTTCTTCTAGTGTCATACTTTGAATAATTGCTTTGCTTTTCTTAATTTTATTATCTGCTTTTGCTTCATCAATTTGACCAGCCATTTGACCCATGCCTGGTAAGAATTTCATCATACCACCAAGGTTACCCATCTTTTCGATTTGTTCATATTGTACAAGCATATCACTAAGTGTGAATTCCCCGCTAATCATACGATTCGCACTACGTTCACTTGCTTCCATATCCATTTTATCTTGTGCTTTTTCAATTAAAGATAAAATATCGCCCATACCTAAAATACGATCTGCCATACGTTCAGGATGGAATACATCTAAATCTTCAATCTTTTCTCCAAGACCTACAAATTTTACTGGAACATTTGTGATACTACGTACAGATAAAATACCACCGCCACGAGAGTCACCATCTAACTTTGTCAACACTAAACCTGTTACAGATAGTGCTTCATGGAAGCTTGATGCAACATTTACAATATCTTGACCTGTCATTGCATCAACCGTTAATAAGACATCATCTGGATTCACATAAGCTTTGATATCTCTTAATTCTTGCATTAATGCTTCATCAATATGCAAACGACCAGCCGTATCTAATAAGACTGTATCATACTCATGTTCCATCGCATAATCCATTGCACGTTTTGCAGTTTCTAATGCGCTAGTTTCTACACCTAAAGAGAAGACTTCAACACCGATGCTTTCTCCTAACGTTTTTAATTGTTCAATCGCAGCCGGACGAATGACATCACACGCAACCAATAGTGGTTTACGTGATTGTTTCTTTTTCATCACATTCGCAATTTTTGCAGCTGCAGTTGTTTTACCTGTACCTTGTAAACCAACCATCATCACCGTTGTGATACCTGTTTCTTTGTAGTTTACTGGTGCATCTTCTTTCCCTAATAATTCAACGATTTCATCGCGGACGATTTTAACAACCATTTGTCCAGGATTTAAAGAAGACATCACTTCTGTTCCTAGTGCTTTTTCTTTTACTTTTGCGATGAAGTCTTTGACAACACCATAGTTAACATCTGCTTCTAATAATGACATACGTACTTCACGTAGCATATCATTCATATTTTTTTCGCTTAGTTTCCCTTTACCTGATATATTTTTTAACGCATGACTTAAACGTTCTGTTAAACTTTCAAATGCCATAGTTTTATTCCGCCTTTCTAATACATTCTTATTTATTATAACATAGCCAAAACTTGTTTGAAAAGGCTATTTTTTACGATAGATTGTGATATGAAATTCTGTTGTAACATCTAAATGAGATAATTCTTTTAAATGATTCGCTGTTTCTTGCTTCGTTCTCCAATAATAAGGAGTCATTTGAAACAATGACCAAAGATCTTGATTTTGATCCACATGAATGGTATTCGTTAATACTTCTTCATGAATCAAAGTAAAATCGTCATATTCATTCGATACTTCGTTTTCATATACATCTTCATATAATTCTTGTTTTAATTCCCATAAATGTTTTGGACCAGGTCCTACTTTGATGAAGATACCATCTTGTTTTAAAACTCGATGATTTTCTTGTGCATCAATCGGCGCAAACACGGACAACACCGCATCACAGCCTTCATCTGCAATTGGTAAATGAAAAATATTGCAAACACCATATGTAACCCCACTATGTGCTTTGCATGCTTCATCAATCGCAAATTTAGATAAATCAAAACCACATAATTCTAAATGGTCATGGTGTTGTTTTAAATAGTTTGTATAATATCCCTCTCCACAGCCTGCATCAACAAGTTTTGTGCATGGATATTCACTTAATAATTCAGATAAACGATTGCGAAGATTGGCATAGTATCCTTGATTTAAGAAAGTTGTACGAGAGCGTACCATCTCTTTATCATCCCCACTACCTTTAGAAGAACCTAAGACTAAATTGACATAGCCGCGCTTTGCGATATCGAAGCAATGACCATTTTCACATTTATATGAATGATTAATTTTTACTAATTGTTTTTTACATTTTGGACAAATTAACATCAAATCCACCTCTCTGCAAGTGCGATTATACCATACATAACTTTGAAGAAACAATGTAAAATTAAAAAAAGCGTATCAAAATCAATTGATACGCTATGAAATCTTAGAAATCGTTTAATCCAGGGATAATCATTTCTTCAACATCTTCTTTTTTGTGTTTTTTATGAGCTTTTTTTGATTTTGGTTTTTCACGTAAACGTAATTGATACCATAATTGAGCAGCGATGAATAATGAACTTCCTGCACCTGCTAATAAACCAATAACTAAAGCTAAACAGAATGTGAAGATTGCTGAACTACCAAATCCTAATAAACAGATAACTGGTAAGATTGTAGTGAAAGTAGATAAGATTGAGCGTGTAGCTGTATTTTGTAATGCCACATTAACAATTTCCTTATATTTCACTGGAGTTAATTTGTCTTTTTTATGTTCACGTACTTGTTCACGAATACGGTCAAATACAACAATTGAGTTGTTGATTGAGTAACCGATAATTGCAAGCATTACCGCGATGATTTCTGTATTTACTTCTAAACGGAAGATTGCACAGAAGCAAAGGATAATGAATACGTCATGTACTAAGGCAACAATACCACTTAATGCATAATCCCATTTGAATCGTAATGAGATGTAGATCATAACACCTACCCAAGCAAGGATAGAGATGATGATTGCATTACGTACTAATTCACGTCCAATAATCGGAGTAACTGTACTATCGCTTACATCATGTTTGTAAGTTGCTTTTAGACTAGTTTTTGCTTTGTCCATTGTATTTGTATCAACGGCTTCTTTAACGAAAACGTTAGCGATTTCGTTTTTGTTTCCATTTAATTTAATACTATTTGCATGAATTCCTAATTCTTTTAACTGTGCTTTTAAATCAGCAGAATTAATTGCTGAATCACTTTGTACCGTAATCTTTGTACCACTTGTAAAGTCAATACCGAAGTTTAAGATACCATTTCCTTTGATACCATTGAATCCCATGAAACAGATTGCAACAGCCATGATGACTAATGATGCGCGGATAAAGTATTTTGCTTTACCTACGAAATCAAAGTTACCAAAACGTCCATAATAGAAACGATCTTGTCCAGCATTTACATTTGGAACGTATTTTTCTTTAACACCGAATAAGTGTTTTTTATCATCTAAACGTCCACTATCAACTAACATTTTTAATAAGAACTTCGCAACGAATACGATTACTAATAATGTTGAAATTGTAGATACAATTAACATTGTAGCAAATCCTTTTACGCTTCCTGTACCAAAAATGAATAGGATTAATGCAGAAATAAATGTAGTTACTTGCGCATCAATGATTGTAACGAAAGATTTTGAACTTCCTTCATAGAATGCTTTACGAACACTTCTTCCGCTATATAAAGCATCACGAATACGTTCGAATGTTAAGATGTTAGAGTCAACTGCCATACCAACCCCAAGTACTAATGCAGCAATACCTGATAATGTAAATACGGCACCCATCAAGTTATTGATTAGGAATACTACAAACACATAAGATGCAATTGTAATAGCTGAAACTAATCCTGGTAAACGATAGTAACCAATCATGAAGATCATGATTAAGATAATACCGATTGCTCCTGCTAACATTGTAGATGAGAAAGCATCAACTCCATAGTCAGCAGTAACTGCGTCACTATAGATTTCTTTCATTTGTACTGGTAAAGAACCAGAATTAATCAAATCTTTTAATTCATTTGCTTCATCTTTTGTGAAGTTACCACTAATTTGTGCACTAGCACTGTTGATTCCTTCTTTAACTGAAGCAGCAGAAATAAATTTTGGTGATTCTTTTGCTTTTTCGACTGCATAAGAATCTTTTCCTTCTTCGAAGTCAAGCCAAGCAACCATTAAGTTATCTCCATTGCCCATTGCAGATACTTTTTTTGTTACTTCATAGAATAAGTTTTGGTCAGCTAATTTCAAGCTTACAACTGGATTACCATATTCATCCGTTACAACGCTTGCGCCTCCCTCTTTTAAGACGCTAGCATCCATCAATAAGTTGTCATTCACATCACGGAATGTTAAATTTGCTGTTGATGAAATTACTCGTCTTGCTTGGTCGGCATTTTTAATACCTGCAAGCTGGACACGAATACGATTGTCGCCTTCGACTGTGATATCAGGTTCGTTAACTCCTAATACGTCAACACGTTTGTTTACTGATTCAGCAACCGCACCCATACCAGGTAAGTCTTTTCCTTCTAGTGGACTTACTTCGTAAAGGATTTCAAAACCACCTTGCAAGTCTAGACCAAGTCTCATATTATCCTTAATCACAGGACTGCAGGTAATGATGATCGCAAAAATTGTCAAGACAGTAATTCCAAAAACAACTAAACGCGATTTTTTCATTGTCAATCTCCTCCAAATAAATCTTCAAAGTCATTAATTTTCATTTTTGAACCTAAAATGATTGCTTCATTGGACAAATATGCAACAACCTCATTAGCATCCATGCTCATAATAGACTGAATAGCTTCATGCATGCTGTTCACCTTATTATATTTCCATTTTCCAATTAATGCACTTTCGACAAGCTGATATGTTAAGGAAGATAATTCCTCTCGCTTTAATTGGTTTGTCTTTAAAGCGATTGCAAGTTTTATGTATTTATCATTTATTAAACTTTGCATAATCATGCTTCCTCCTTAATACCATAGTTAATATTTTACATCATTCTACCTTATAAGGCAACATGATTTATACATGTTCCTAGCACATAATTCATTTTATTTTGTCGTTTTCTACATTGAATGCATAATTTATCATAAAAAATTGATATAAATATCAAAGGAACACCAATCGATGTTCCTTATAATGAAAATAATCCTTCTTCAATACGATAGCCTAAATGGCGATAAGCCTTCTCTGTTACAATACGACCTCTTGGTGTGCGATTGATAAAACCAATCTGCAACAAGTAAGGTTCATACACATCTTCAAGTGTCATAGATTCTTCTCCAATACTACTTGCAAGTGCTTCTAGACCAACCGGTCCTCCTTTAAAACGTTCAATGATACCCTTTAAATATTTGTGGTCGACACTATCTAATCCTAGTTCATCGACTTTTAATTTATCAAGGGCCATGGATGCGACATTCTTACTAATCACGCCATCATTCATAACCTGTGCAAAATCACGAACACGTCGAAATAAACGATTTGCAATACGTGGCGTACCTCTTGATCGAAGGGCAATTTCTAAAATTGCCTCCTGTTCAATTTCTGTATCCATCACGCGACTTGTACGTGCGATGATTTGTTGTAATTCTTCTAATGTATAAAATTCTAATTGGGACACAATTCCAAAACGATCACGCAAAGGTGCTGTTAAGTCCCCGGCTCTTGTCGTTGCCCCAACAAGTGTAAATGGTGGAAGGTCAATACGAATCGAACGTGTGGTTGCCGAATCTTTACCTACGACAATGTCTAAGCAATAATCTTCCATTGCAGGATATAAAACTTCCTCGACTTGCTTTGGCAGACGATGGATCTCATCGATAAATAATACATCCCCTGGTTCTAACGTAGACAAAATAGCGGCTAAATCCCCGCTTTTTTCAATAGACGGTCCTGATGTTGTTTTAATTTTTCCACCCATCTCATTCGCAATAATATATGACAGTGTTGTCTTTCCAAGCCCTGGAGGGCCATACAATAACACATGATCTAATGCTTCATTACGTTGTTTTGCTGCTTGGATAAAGATGGCTAAATTTTCTTTTAACCCTTGTTGTCCAATATATTCTTTTAACGTGGAAGGACGAAGAGTATCTTCTTCTTCAAACCCTTGCGCTTCATTTGATACGACACGCTCCATTTCCTACACTCCCTTTCTTTTCGCAAGAATTGTTAAAGCCTTACGGATGTATTGATCACTTGTGGCATTTTCAAGTAATAACAATTCTTTTTTCAAACTTGTAATCTCACTTTGTTTATAACCTAATGCTTTTAAAGCATCTATCGCATCAACTAATTCAGGATTATCCTTGACTTCAATTTCCGTTGTTTCCTCAACTAGTTTTCCTTTTAAGTCTAAGACGATTTGACTTGCCGTTTTAGCTCCAATGCCTGGCAATCCTTTTAACGTTTTTACATCGTTATTTTCAATCGCCATAATCATATCTTTGGCAGGGCAAGCACCAAGCATGGCTAATGCAGTCTTTGGCCCTACTCCTTTCACACTGATCAATTGTAAAAATAAATCATGTTCTTCTAAAGAGCAAAAGCCAAAGAGCATTATCGCATCTTCCCGGACATGTTGATAGGTAAACAATGTCACTTCTTCATTAGATGGAATTCTTGTGGGATTGGAAATAAAAATGCGATATCCAATTCCTTGATGATCTAAAATGACATAGTCTTTTCCATAACTATAAATAGTACCTCTTACAAATGCAATCATAGTAACTCCTTTCAAGCAAACGCTCTTTTTAACAATCTTTTTCTATTATATCACAACGGCATATTTCTATTGTACATATACGAAAGAAAACATAAAAAAGGATAGAGTTTCTAAAGTTTCCTCTATCCTAATACATTATAAATCAATCTCAATGGATACTGGACAATGATCAGAACCAAAGACATCACGATGAATGCTTGCTTCTTTGATTTTATCTTTTGCATCCTCACTAACTAAGAAATAGTCAATTCTCCATCCAGCATTTTTTTCTCTTGCTTTAAAGCGATAACTCCACCAAGAATACATGCCTTCTACATCAGGATATAAATAACGGAAAGAGTCGACAAAACCACTTTCTTGAAGAATGGTCATCTTTTCACGTTCTTCGTCTGTAAATCCTGCATTTCTACGATTTGTTTTAGGATTTTTTAAGTCAATTTCTTTATGTGCTACGTTTAAGTCACCACAAATAATAACCGTTTTCTTTTCTTTTAAACGACAAAGATAGTCTCTAAAATCATCTTCCCATTGCATACGGTAATCTAAGCGAAGTAAGCCATCTTTTGAGTTTGGTGTATAGACACATACAAAATAGAAATTATCATACTCACAAGTGATGACACGTCCTTCATGATCATGTTCTTCAATACCAATGCCATATGTTACTTGTAATGGTTCTTGTTTGGTAAAGACTAAGGTTCCACTATACCCCTTTTTCTCAGCACTGTTGATATATTGATGATAACCAGGTGTTTCAATTTCTAATTGCCCTGGTTGCATTTTTGTTTCTTGAACACATAAGATATCAGCATCTACATCATTGAAGAAATCCATAAATCCTTTTGTCATGCAGGCACGGATACCATTAACATTCCATGATACCATTTTCATAATAAAAGCCTCCCTTGATTATTACTTTACTATGATACATGATATTCTTCTTGTTCGCTAGTCTTACGCATAAAATTAGATAATAGAAGTCAAGTATAAAATGATAAATTTTGAATTTAGAT
>SAMEA104404100__coassemble_367_pt1 | contig 52545 bp, 53 predicted proteins | sample SAMEA104404100__metabat2_high_PE_039 | metagenome-assembled genome bin SAMEA104404100 (sample SAMEA104404100) | Balaenoptera acutorostrata | reverse complement strand
GAGATTTTATTTTTGAACTGTCAATAAACTGTCCTTGACTTTGGAACTAGTTTAGCGGTGATCTATTTTTATTTATTCTTTTGTGATTAATTCTAAATTATCTAAATAGTCACTTTCAAAAGCAAGTTTTTTATCAGCACTATTTGTATATTTTTTAACTAAAGCACTTGATTTTATAACTGGTTGAAGTGTTCCTGCTCCTGCAACACAACCACCTGGACAAGCCATTCCTTCAAGTAAGTAACCATTGCGTTTTCCAGCTTTCGCAAGCATCAACATTGTTCTACAGTTTTTCAATCCTTCTGCAGAATCAATCAAGACTTCCATATCTGGATGTTTTTCAAGAATACACTCTTTAACTGCATTAGCAACACCACCACTAACAGCAAAGCCACGACCATTTGCTGTACCTTCTTGGAATGGTTCATCTATCGTTGCTTGTTCTAAGTCAATATTTTTCGCTTCAAACATACCCATGACTTCTTCAAATGTTAAAACAAAGTCAATATCGCTTCGAATACTTTTACGACTTGCTTCTAGTTTCTTCGCAGCACATGGTCCAATGAAGACAACTTTCGCATCTGGCTTTTGCTTCTTGATTAAACGACCTGTTAAGACCATTGGTGTTAAAGCCATAGAGATATATGGTGTAAAGGCAGGGAAGAGTTTCTTAGCCATGACAGACCATGCAGGACAACAGGATGTTGCCATAAATGGTTGTTTTTCAGGAACTTTATCTAAGAAGTCTTCGGCTTCTTCAACGGTACATAAGTCTGCACCAATCGCAACTTCAACTACATCGGCAAATCCTAAGTCTTTTAAGGCTCCTTTTACTTTTTCAGGAGTTACTTTTGGACCAAATTGACCAACGAAGGCAGGGGCAATAGCAGCAATGACTTCTTTTCCTGATTTCATTGCATGAATCGTTTGGAAGATTTGTCCTTTATCAACGATTGCACCAAATGGACAGTTTACTAAGCACATACCACAAGAAACACATTTGTCATAATCAATTTCAGCACGACCAAATTCATCGCTATGGATGGCATCCATACCACAACTTCTTGCACATGGACGCTCTAGTTTATTGATAGCTCCATAAGGACAAACATCGATACAACGTCCACATTTAATACATTTATCTTGGTCAATGACAGAACGACCATTGATGATGGAAATTGCATCTTTTGGACACACTTCTTTACAAGGGTGTGCTAAACATCCTTGACAAGTATCTGTCACAAAGACCTGTTTTTCTGGGCATGCATTACATGCAAATTTAATGATATTAATCAATGGGTCATCATAGTACTTTTCAGCGATTGCACTTTCTTCTATACCATCGCTTAATGGTGCATGTTCATCCATTTTTCTAAGTGGTAAACCAATACCTAGACGTAATCTTTCTCCAATAATCGCACGTTCTAAGAAAATACTATCTCGATAAGTTGCTCGCTCACCAGGTAAGATTTTAAATGGTAAAGCTTCAATTTTTGATTTATAATCTCCACCCTCATAGGCTAAACGAGCAATTTCTGTAAATACTTTACGACGAATATCGGTAACTGAATTGTAAATTCCTCTCATAATTTTCACGTATTATCATGTTGGTTTTTATGCATGATAATAATTCCTTTCCGCAACTATATTGCAATTCAATTAGTAATCTATAAATGTAACCACGATTTATAGAAAAAGAAGGATGTCTTCCTCTTTTTATTATTATACTGTATTTTTGATAATTATGTAATAAAAAAAGACGGATTTTCATCCGTCTTCATGATTATTCGATATTATTTGAATAATTCTTCTTGATGAGATGCGAAACAATATTCATCAATTGTATTCATAATACGATCTTTGATTAATGCTTCTGGATCATTTTCTAATACACCTTCGCGAACTTTAGTGTATTGGATAGGCATGAATTGTGATAATGAAGCTAATGACACACCGTCTTTACGTAAGTTAGCGATCATTTTTTCTCTAGCAGCTACAACCTTTTCATTTGGCATGTAGTAACGGCTACGATCTGAGAAACTGAATTTACGTTTGAACCATAATTCATTGTCGTTTCCATGATAGTGTTTAGCCCAGTTTTTAGGTTCTGCTAACATAGCTTCTTCTAATACATCGATAAAGTGAGATTTTTCTTCTTCTCTACCGTGGAATTGAGCATCTTCCATGTATGCTAATGCGAATAATGCTTCACGCATACCGTAAGTCATACCTGGACCTACTTTAAGGATACCAACACCGTCTTCAACTAATTCACGTAATTTGTATTTTGTTTGGTAGTCAGTTGAGTGACCTTCAAATACTAAGTTAGGGAAATCTTTGATTGATGCCATTAATTCTTTTGCTTTTTCGCGGTCATATTCTGTACATCCAGCGTCTTTTTCTTCAACACCTGGTTGAACAACTACTGCGATAACGTCTTTCCAAGTTTCTTGTAATCCTTGAGCATTGAAAGCAGCTTCGAATGCAGCAACTGTTGCTTTGAAGTCTTCAACACGAGTTACTTGCATACCAGCAGCTGGATCTTGTGCTCCACCAGGGATAGGTACTTCTGAACCTACGATATAAACTGGACGGATTGCATCAGGGTTAGTTTTTAATAATTCTTGGTATGTGTCTTCACAAACACGAGCTAAGTCAGCACCACGACGAGCGATTGTTTCATCACTTAAACGAACGTTTGGATCATCAGATGCAACTTTCATACTAGTATCGATATGGATTTTTGTGAATCCTGCTGCTACATAGCAACGAACTAATTCACGAGACATTTCCATAGCAACATCTTCGTTGTTAGAAGCGAAAGTTAAAGGTCCTAAGTGGTCTCCACCTAAGAAAATACGATCTTTAGATAAACCTACTTTTTCTGCTTTTTCCATGACAAAGTTCATGAAATCTTGAGGTTTCATACCTGTATAACCACCGTTTTGGTCAACTTGGTTAGCTGTTGCTTCGATTAATACACATGAATCATCACGTTTTGCAGCTTCTAGTGCAGCTTCGATAACATATTCGTTTGCACTACAGCAAGAATAAATTCCTACTGGCTGTCCTGCTTTTTGTTTTACTACAATTTGTTTTAATGGATTTGCATTTGGCATTGTAAAACCCTCCTTCTCTTACTTAAAATTATAGCACTTTTTACTGGAATGTAAATGAATACGTATCGGGTTGTTAGATGTTGTAAACAATTTATTAAAAAATGCAAACAATTTATAAAAAACGTAAATATTTTATAAAAGTTTACTTATTTTAGAAGGGTTTGCATATCGCTTGGTAGCTCACAGGTAACTTGTATCATTTCTTGTTTGATTGGATGATAGAATGTTAAGCTTGATGCATGTAAGGCATGACGGGATATGAGAGAACTTGTAGACCCATAAATAGAATCGGCTAGAAGGGGATGATGAATGCTTGCCATATGAACACGAATCTGATGCGTTCTTCCAGTGAATAAGCGAGCATGTACCCATGTATATGTTTTATACTTTTTGATCGTTGAGATTTGCGTTTTTGCTTCTTTTCCTGTTTTTGATATACGCATTTTATTAGATTCATGACGATCTTTTCCAATTGGCTGATTGATTGTTTGTTTCTTTTGATTGATGATTCCTTCACAAATCGCATCATACTCTCGATAGATTTTCTTTTCTTTTAACATTTCATCAAAATAAGCTTGAAAGAATGGAAGTTTACAAAAGAAAACTAGCCCGCTCGTTTCATAGTCTAGGCGATGAATCGGACGTACAAGATTTTGCTTTCCTTCCATCATAAAGTAACCTTGTACACGATTACTTAGCGTATGGGCAGTATTCACACCATCACTATGCACTAATAGGTGACTTGGTTTGTTGACAACTAAAACGATGTCATCTTCATAACAAACGGATAAATCTGAAAAATCAGGTTCGATCATATCGTCCTCATCACTTTTCACATCGATATAAATCTGCAATAGATCATCTTTAGAAAGCTCTCTATTTTGTTTACAAACAACTTGATTGACACGAATTTTTTCATCTTTATATAATAAATAGCGATTTTTTTTACTTTGTTTATAATATTCTAAGATTGTATCAATCGTACAATCTTCTTGAATGGTAATGGTAAGTAATGGTTTGCAATAATCAATTTTCATAGTTGATCTCCTTGGTATATCTTTATAAGGAAGATTAGCATAAATTTGTTCTTTTTGAAAGGCTAAGAAAATAAAAATAAAAAATGTGAGCATTAAATTTTTTATTTACTCTCTTTGGTGTTATAATATGCATGTATTAAGTTATTCAAGTGGAAATAAGAGAAAAACTTTAGGAGGAAAACACTATGAAATTATTAAAATGTCCAATTTGCGGAAATATCGTTGAATTAATCGAAGATAGAGGCGTACCTGTAATGTGTTGTGGAAAACCAATGGTTGAATTAAAAGCAAACACTACAGATGGTGCTTTAGAAAAACACGTACCAGTTGCTGAATTAGCAGATGGAAAATTAACTGTTAAAGTAGGATCTGTTGCTCACCCAATGTTAGCAGAACACTATATTACAATGGTTCTTGTTGAATTAGAAGGTAAAGTACTACGTGCTGACTTAAAACCAGGTGCTGCTCCAGAAGCTGTATTTGATTTAGGTGATTATAAAGGTCATGTAGTAGTTTACGAATTCTGTAACTTACATGGTTTATGGAAAACTGAATTAGACGCATAATTAAAGAAATAATCAATCGAGGAAGCTATCCTGTATAGCTTCCTTTTCTTATGAAAATACTTGAAGCATCGTGGTATTTATTTTATAATTCCTTAATAAGAAAGTAGGAATTATATATGAAACTAGAAGTTTGTTGTGGTAGTTATCAAGATGTAGTAGCGGCTCAAAAAGGACATGCTGATCGTGTGGAATTAAATCAAGCGTTGCATATGGGAGGACTGACACCTTCTTTAGGAACACTGATTCAAGCAAAGAAAGATTGCACGATTCCTATTATTTGTATGGTACGTAATCGAGGAGCTGGTTTTTGTTTTGATGCTAGTGAAAAAGCATTGTTATTTGAAGATGCAAAAGTATTGTTAGAGCATGGAGCAGATGGGCTTGCCTTCGGTTATTTACATGAAGACTTTACGATAGATGTAGAAGAAACAAAGCGTATGGTTGAATTGATTCATTCCTATCATAAGGAAGCTGTTTTTCATCGTGCTTTTGATTGTGTAGAAGATATGGATCGTGCTATGCAAGCGTTGATTGCAGCACATGTTGATCGTGTTTTAACAAGTGGTGGAAGAAAAGATGTCACAAGTGGCAAAGATCAGTTAGCATATTTACAAAAGACTTATGGAAATCAAATTGAAATTCTAGCTGGTTGTGGTGTCAATCGTGATAATATCAAAGAGTTAGTGGTTGATTGTGGTATTACACAAGTGCACTCCTCTTGCAAAGCTTGGAAGAAGGATCCAACAACGATTCATAACGAAGTCAGTTATGCCTATGCATCGAGTGAGCATGCTTATGATTATGATGTAGTGGATGAACAAAAGGTTGCCGATTTAACATCCATCATCAAACAATATAAATAAGGATATAAAGGGGTTTTAGAATGTCATTAAGAATCGTACGCGTAAATTCTTCAAACAGGAAGCAAGCAGAAGCACTGCAAGTCTATCCTTCTCAAAAGGACTTTATTGAAAGCGTAGAAGAATGTATGCAAGAAGCAGATGCCATTTCATCATGGAGACCCGTTTGTCTTTATGATGGAGAAGTATTAGTAGGCTTTGCCATGTATGGCTATATAGAAGAAGCAGCCTATAATCGACTATGGTTTGATCGTTTATTGATTGATTATCATTATCAAGGAAAAGGTTATGGTAAAGAAGCATTTGAATTAGTGTTTGCAACCATTCGCAAAGAATATCCAACACTGAATATGTATTTAAGTGTCTATGATGAAAATGAAATTGCTACAAAACTATATTTATCTCATGGCTTTGTTTATACAGGAGAATTTGATACAAAGAAAGAACGCATCATGATGTATGATGCTTCAAAAGAAGGAGAATAATACTATGGATAATTTTGTATATTCTGTACCAACAACGATTTATTTTGGAAAAGGACAAGTAAAAGAAGTTGGCAAATTAGTTGTCCAATATGGAAGTAGGGTATTACTAGTTTATGGTTCTGGAAGTATTAAGAAAAACGGAATCTATGATGATGTTGTATCCTATTTAAAGAAAGAAGAAATCACGGTGTTTGAATTATCAGGCGTAGAGCCTAATCCTCGTTTGACAACAGTTGAAAAAGGGGCAACTATTTGTAAAAAAGAACACATCGATGTCGTATTACCAATTGGTGGTGGATCAACCATTGATTGCGCAAAAGTGATTGCAGCAGCTTCAAATTATGAAGGGAATGCATGGGATTTAGTCATGGATCCAAGCAAGATTACACGTGTGTTACCAATTATTGCCGTTTTAACACTAGCTGCTACAGGTTCAGAAATGGATACTTTTGCTGTTATTAGCAACATGGAAACTAATGATAAAAAAGGAACTTCTCATCCAGATATGAGACCAAAAGCATCGATTTTAGATCCAAGTTATACAATCAGTGTACCTGCCTATCAAACAGCAGCGGGGACAGCAGATATCATGTCTCATATTATGGAATGCTATTTTTCTAATTCAGAAGCCTATATGCAAGATCGTATGGCAGAAGGCTTATTAAAAACATGTATTCATTATGGAATACAAGCAGTGGAGCATCCAGACGATTATGAAGCTCGTGCCAATTTGATGTGGGCAAGTAGCTGGGCAATCAATAACTTTATCAAACTTGGAAAAGTGGTGGATTGGAGCGTTCATCCAATGGAACATCAACTAAGTGCTTACTATGATATTACGCATGGGGTAGGTCTTGCTATTTTAACACCACACTGGATGCGTTATATTTTAAATGAGCAAAGTGTAAACAAATTTAAAGACTTTGGTATTAACGTATGGAATCTTGATCCAAATCAAGATGCTTATGAGATTGCCAATCAAGCAATTACCTGTACTGAAAACTATTTTAAATCCATGCATCTTCCAATGACCTTAAGAGAAGTCGGTATTGAAAATGATGAAAAATTTGAAATTATGGCAAACAAGGCAGGTAAACGATTAGCCCATGCCTTTGTTCCATTGACGAGTGAAGATGTGAAAGCTATTTATTATAAAGCATTATAGGAAAGATGGTGATGTCGTGATTCGCTTTTTAGCAAAAAAATATATTCCTGATTATCAAAACTATGACAATGAAACTGTTCGCTATCAATATGGAAACTTAACGAGTTTTGTTGGTATTATTAATAATGTTATCTTATTCATCATTAAGTTTATTTCTGGTTTGATTATGAACAGTGTATCGATTCGCGCTGATGCTATCAACAACTTATCTGATGCAGGAAGTTCCATCATTGCATTGATTAGCTTTAAATTATCGAAATTACCTGCAGATCAAAGGCATCCTTTTGGTCATGCTCGATTTGAATGTGTCGCAAGTATGATTGTTGCTTGTTTGATCTTTCTACTTGGCTTTGATTTAGTAAAAACAAGTGTGTATAAGATTTTTCATCCAGAAGTCTTAGTATTTTCATGGATTTCATTTATTATCTTGTTACTATCCATTCTAATCAAGCTTTGGATGTATCGATACAATAAGAAATATGGAGATTTAGTGAACTCTAGTATTATGGAAGCAACTGCAACGGATAGTTTAAGTGATGCATTAAGTACGTTTGCTGTATTAGTTAGTATGTTGATTTCTCATTTTACCGGTTTTAATCTAGATGGTTATGTTGGTATTGTGGTAGCAATGATTATCTTATATGCGGGCTATGGTATTATTACCAATGCTCTTGATGAAATTTTAGGGAAAGCACCAAGTATGGAACTAGTGCATGAACTAAAAACAAAAATTAAAAGTTATCCAGGAGTGCTTGGTATTCATGATTTGATGATTCATGATTATGGTGCTCATAATACATTCGCAAGCGCCCATGTAGAAGTTGACTGTGCTGTTGATATTAATACATCGCATGATGTCATTGATAATATTGAGCGTGATGTGAAAGAAGAGATGGGTTTAGAACTTGTCATTCATATGGATCCTATTGATATTCATGATGAAGAGACAAATAAAATGAAAAACATTACGAATATCATGTTAAAAGCATATGATACGAACCTGTCTTTGCATGATTTCCGTGTTGTGCCAGGTGAAACACATACGAATCTCATCTTTGATATTGTTGTTCCATTCTCAGCAAGTTATAGCAATCAAGAAGTACTTGATTATTTATCAGAACAGCTAGGAACCTTACATCATAAGTATTATTTAGTTGTCACATTTGATCGTGCTTATACAACAAAGTATATTGCGGAGGAAACCAATTCATAATATAAAAAATATCAGAACACGTTTATCTTGTTCTGATATTTTTTTATCTGTTCATAATTAAAAAGGGTTACCAGTTCTGAAAAATTAGCTTGCCGGAAAATTTTATACAAGGAGGTAACCCGTACAAATTTTACTATACTTGTTTGAATTTGAATAGTAAAAGTTTATTTTTTTATTCCAATAAAGCTTAAATGTCTTCCACAAGCATGATCTCTACGATAACTAAATAAGGTGTCATCTGGTAAGAAGGTGTTTGCTTCATTTACCGTGATGTGTTCTGGTTTAATCTTTGCAAGTGTCAACATGCGATAGTTTAAGCCTTTGTTATCAATCAGTGCTTTGCCATTTTCTAAATAGGTAATATAAGGTGTTGTATCAAAGTGCATCTCTTTTACTTTTTCAACGACTTCTAAGCCAACTTCTAAGCTTTCATAATTGATGGCAGGACCGATATAGGCATACAGATGTTCGGGGTTTAAGTGCTCGTCCTCAATCACTTGTTTTAATACTTTACTTGTTATTTCTTTTACGGTTCCAACCCATCCACTATGAATGGCACAGATGAAAGGTTTTGTCTCATCATATAACAGGATAGGGACGCAATCGGCTGTAAATACACCGATGGCAACACCTTGATCGGTTGTGTAGATGGCATCATAATCATGGATTGCATCATCTAAGGTAAATACACCTTTGCTGCAATCTTTTTTTGTGGCATGAAAAAGATGATCACTATGTGTCTGTTGCAAAAAAATCCATTGATTGATATCGATGCCTAATTCTTTGCTTAATGCTTTACGATTGTCAATGACAGCTTCAGGATTTGTGGTTGTATGTAGGGCTGTATTGTTTGCATCTTGCATTGCTATATTTTTTAATGTTGTACCAGCAAATAAATGCTCGTTCTTAATCCAATAGTGTATATTCATCATTGTTTTGTGTTCTCCTTTGTTGTTTTCATTATAAGCAAAAAAGAGTGGGATTGCAAAAAGATAAAATATTTATGAAATCTTAGCACTAAAGTGTTGACAGTGCTAAGAAAAAAGAATATACTGTTAGCAGACATAGAGGTGGAGTGCTAGAAAGGAGTGAACGACATGCTTACAAATCGTCAGATTAAAATATTCAAGGCAATTGTAGATGAGTTCACTAGGACAGCGGAACCAATCGGTTCAAAGCGTTTGATGGATTTATTAGACTTTAGTTGTTCAAGTGCTACAATCCGTAATGAGATGGCAGCCTTAGAAGAAAAAGGTCTATTAGAAAAAACCCATACATCTAGCGGACGAATTCCTAGTAGTAAAGGATATCGATTCTATGTTGAAAATCTAATGGAAAAACATCTTGATGAAGGTGTTAAGAATTCTCTTCAGGAAGTGTTCAAAGAAAGACATTTCTCGATGGATGAAATCGTTAAGAAAAGCTGTGATATCTTATCACAGATGACGTCGTTAACATCCGTTGTTTTAGGTCCTGAAAGTAAGTATCAAACATTGCAACACATTCAATTATTTCCATTAACGGAGCGAAGTGCTGTGGCAATCTTTATTACCGATCATGGACATACTGAAAATAAAACCTTCCATTTCAATACAGATGTGAGTGTTTCTGATATCAAAACTTGCTGTAATTTATTAAATGATAAATTGAGTGGTACGCCAATCAATGAAGTGGTTGATCGTATGAAAGATATCGAACCATTGTTAGCATCTCAGGTTGCAAGACATGAAGTCTTATTCGAAGCATTTGTCAGTGCATTTATGAAATTCGCAACAGAACATGTATATTGCAGTGGACAAGCGAATATGTTATATCAACCAGAATTTGCTGATATCGAAAAATTAAAAGAATTGATGAAGATGTTAGAAGATAGTTCTTTATTTCGACAGATTGCAAATCATGAAGGTGATATGTGTATTGAAATTGGAGGCGAAAACGAACTCATTCAAATGGATGATGTTGCCGTCGTAAGTTCAAAATTTAAAGTAAACGAAAAAGAAGAAGGCGAATTGATGATTGTAGGTCCTACAAGAATGCAATATAGTCGTGTCGTTGCTTTAATGGAATATATGAGTAAAGTACTTGAAGATTTATATCGTCAAGAGGAAGCATAGGAGGTCAACATGCAAGAAGAAAAAGATGTAAAACAAGAACAAACATGTGACGTTGAACAAGAAGCTTGCCAAAGTGAAGAAGTAAAAGAAGAAACAGCACAAGAGGTTGTGGAAGAAACTTCTAGCGAAGAAAAAGAAGAAAAGAAAGCAAGCAAATTTTTAAAGAAAAACAAACGCATTGAAGAATTAGAAGCACAAGTTGCAAAGCTTCAAGAAGAACTTGCAGCTAGTAAAAACGAATACTTTAAAGCGTATGCAGATGCTGAAAACTTAAAGAAACGTTTAAAGAATGAAGCAGATAACGTGCGTAAATATCGTATTCAAGGGTTTGCGACTGAGGTTTTACCAGTGCTAGATAACCTTGAACGAGCATTATCTAGTAAAGTGGAAGATCCAAATATCAAAAACTTTGTCAAAGGATTTGAAATGATTTATCAACAATTAGTTCACATCTTAGAAAACGAAGGTGTAAAAGAAATCGATGCGTTGAATAAACCATTTGATCCAAACTATCACCAAGCACTGATGCAGGAAGCAAAAGAAGGAGTCGAATCAGGAATCGTTCTTGAAGTTCTGCAAAAGGGATATATGTTAAAAGATCGCGTATTAAGAGCATCACTTGTTAAAGTGAGCGAGTAAAATAAGGAGGAAATTAAAATGAGTAAAATTATTGGTATTGACTTAGGTACAACAAATAGCTGTGTTTCAGTAATGGATGGTGGAGAATGTAAAGTAATTACAAACCCAGAAGGAAATCGTACAACTCCATCTGTAGTAGCATACAAAAACGGTGAAAGAATCGTTGGTGATGCTGCAAAACGTCAAGTAGTAACAAACAAAAACACTGCTTCTTCAGTAAAACGTTTAATGGGAACTAGTGAAAAAGTAGAATTAGAAGGTAAACAATATACACCACAAGAAATCAGTGCTATGATCCTTCAATATTTAAAAGGATATGCAGAAGATTACTTAGGTGAAAAAGTTGAAAAAGCAGTCATTACAGTTCCTGCATACTTCAATGATGCACAACGTCAAGCAACAAAAGATGCTGGTAAAATTGCTGGTTTAGAAGTTGAACGTATTATCAACGAACCAACAGCTGCTGCATTAGCTTATGGTATTGACAAAACTGAAAAAGAACAAAAAGTATTAGTATATGACTTAGGTGGAGGAACATTTGATGTTAGTATCCTTGAATTAGCGGATGGAACATTTGAAGTTCTTTCAACAAATGGTGATACTAAATTAGGTGGAGATGACTTCGATAACGTCGTTGTTGATTGGATGGTTGATACATTCAAGAAAGAAAATGGTGTTGACTTAAGAAAAGACACAATGGCAATGCAACGTTTAAAAGAAGCTGGAGAAAAAGCGAAAAAAGATTTATCAGGTGTTGTTCAAACACAAATCTCTTTACCATTCATCTCAGCTGGAGCTGATGGACCTTTACACTTCGAAGCTACATTAACTCGTGCAAAATTCGATGAAATGACAAAACACTTAGTAGAACGTACAATGGAACCAGTTCGTAATGCATTACGTGATGCAGGACTTACTAAAAACGATATTCACCAAGTATTATTAGTTGGTGGTTCAACTCGTATTCCTGCTGTTCAAGAAGCTGTTAAAAACACATTAGGAAAAGAACCAAACCGTTCAGTAAACCCTGATGAAGTAGTTGCTATGGGTGCTGCAATCCAAGGTGGAGTTATCCAAGGTGATGTAAAAGACGTATTATTATTAGACGTAACACCATTAAGCTTAGGTATCGAAACAATGGGTGGTGTTATGACTACATTAATCCCACGTAACACAACAATTCCAACAAGTAAATCACAAGTATTCTCAACTGCTGCAGATAACCAACCAGCTGTAGATATCCGTGTATTACAAGGGGAACGTCCAATGGCTAACGACAACAAAGAATTAGGAATGTTCAAATTAGATGGAATCGCTCCTGCTCGTCGTGGAGTACCTCAAATCGAAGTAACATTTGACATTGACGTAAATGGTATCGTTCACGTTTCTGCAAAAGATAAAGGAACTGGAAAAGAACAATCAATCACAATTCAAAATACAAGTGGATTAAGCGATGATGAAATCGATCGTATGGTTCGTGAAGCTGAAGAACATAAAGCGGAAGATGACAAACGTAAAGAAGAAATCGATTTACGTAACCGTGCAGAAGGATTTATCGCTCAAATCGACAGCATGTTAGCTGACAATGGAGATAAGATTGATCCAAAACAAAAAGAAGAAACTCAAAAATTACGTGATGATTTACAAAAATCATTAGACGAAAATGACATGGCTGCAGTAAAAGAAAAATTAGACATGTTAGAAAAAGCTGCTCAAGCTGCTAGTGCTCAAATGTACCAACAACAAGGTGCTAATCCTAATGCAGGACAAGCAAGCTCAAATACAAACGATGATGACAATGTCGTTGATGCAGAATTCGAAGAAAAGAAATAAGAAGCTTAAAAGATAGAATATACAAACCCTAGTGCTTGCGCTAGGTTTTGTATGTTTATTTTCATAAAATTATGATAAAATAAAACCCGGTATGAATGAGCTGCATGATCAAACATGGAGTTGGATTATCGCAGTTTATTTATCATCTATGAAATAGGAAGGTGATGGACATGGCAGATAAACGAGATTACTATGAAGTCTTAGGGATTAGTAAAGGCGCAAGTGATGATGAAATCAAAAGAGCTTATCGTAAGATGGCTAAAAAATATCACCCGGATATCAATAAGGAACCGGGTGCTGAAGATAAATTCAAAGAAGTAAATGAAGCATATGAAGTATTAAGCGATCCACAAAAGAAAGCAACTTATGATCAATTTGGATTCGCTGGTATGGATGGTGCACAAGGATTTGGTCAAGGAGGTTTTGGAGGCTTCCAAGACTTTGGCGATATCTTTGGTTCATTCTTTGGTGGAGGATTTGGTGGTGGATCTAGCCGCCGATCAAATTCAGGACCACGCAAAGGAAATGATCGATTCATGCAAATGCGTATCGATTTTATGGATGCAATCTTTGGAAAAACAGAATCTATTACATTAGATGTAGATGAAGTTTGTGATGAATGCTTAGGTAGTGGAGCAAAAAATAAATCAGATATCTCTTCTTGTCCAAATTGTCATGGTACAGGAAGTGTCACAACCCAACAACGTACACCATTTGGTGTTTTCCAATCTCAAAGTGTTTGTCCAGAATGTAATGGTACAGGTAAAAAGATTTTACATAAATGTCCAAAATGTCATGGTAAAGGATATGAACATAAACGTGTAAAATTAGATATCAAGATTCCAGCAGGTATTCAAAGTGGTCAACAAATCCGTATTCCTAATAAAGGAGAACGTGGTGTTAATGGTGGACCAAATGGAGATTTATACATTGAAATCTTAGTATCACGTCATAAACAATTCGTTCGTGATGGAAATGATATTCGTATTCAAATTCCAATCGATGCATTAGATGCAACGCTAGGATGTAAAGTTGATGTTCCAACTGTTTATGGAGATGTTGAATTAACAATTCCTGCAGGAACTCAATATGGACAACAATTTAGAATTAAAGGAAAAGGTGTAAAATCTACACGAGGTTCACAAGGAGATCAATTCGTTGAAGTCGTTATTGAAATTCCTAAGAAACTTTCTAGAGAAGAAAAAGAATTATACGAAAAAGTACGTAACAAACGTGATCACGAAAGTCCGTTTGAGAAATTCAAAAAAGCATTTCGTTAACCATTAAAAATCCTCTTTTACTAGAGGATTTTTCTATTTTATGTTTCTATTTTTATAAATAACAAAGAAATTTACAAGGAATTTTATAAAGAATGAAAAATAGAACATAAAATACGGAATGATAAGAAAATTTGTACATTTCAATATAAAAAAATACATCTAAGATAGTTGCTAAATTGCAACTTATCATGTAAAATGGAAAACGTACAGAGCTTAACTTTTTTATGAGTATTGCGATACGATTCGTTACTTGTTAAAATAGTTAAAGAATATGAAGGGGGGGTAAATGAAATGAATGAATTTAAACCAGATGTAGAAAATAATGATGAAATTCAGATTGACTTAGGTCGTCTCTTTAATTTATTGAAGAAAAAAGTTACATTTATTGTTTCTATTGTAGTCATTGGTGTGTTGATTTCATTTATATTAACAAATTTTGTTGTTACAAAAAAATATCAAAGCAAGGCGAGTATTTATTTAAAGCCAGAAATTACAGAGCAAGGATTGATTGATAATGCTACATTAAGCGCGAATACTAAGATGGTTAATAACTACTTATTGATGCTTAAAGGTGATACGTTATTAACAGATGTTTCTAAACAACTAGGGATTAAAAATCCTGCTGTTGTGAAAAAGGCTGTTTCTGTATCAAATATTGAAGATAGTGAAATCATTATCGTTAGTGCAGTAACGGATGATCCTCAATTATCAAAAGATATCGTTCAAACGACTGTGAATTCTTTCTTTATTACAATGAAAGAAAAACTATCGATTAAAAATATGACGGTATTAGATGAACCAAAGGTTGCTAGTCGACCTGTTTCACCAAATCTGAATAAGAACTTAGTCATTGGTGCATTGTTAGGATTATTCCTATCTTGTGGTTTAGTCGTCTTAGAATTTTTATTAGACAAACGTCTACATACAAAAGAAGATGTAGAAACGTTCTTAGGAATTCCTGTTTTAGCTGAAATTCCATGGACTGAGGAATAACTATGAATTATATTGACATTCATTGTCATCTAGCGTGGGATGTGGATGATGGTATGGATACAAAAGAGCATGCAATGCAGGCTTTAGCGTTGGCAAGTGAAGATGGGATCGTAGAAATGATCGCTACGCCTCATTTAGTGCCAGGTGAGCATGATCTTAACCATATGCAGACATTAAGAAATCGCATTGCGGATTTACAAGAAATTGCCAAAGACTATCAGATTACGATTCATACGGGCTGTGAATTATTTTTGAATGAGAGTTATTATGATTTCATTGAACAAAAAGATTTATTGACACTAGCTGATGGACCTTATTTGTTATGTGAATTCAATGTATTAGAAGATATTGCTAGAAATGATGATGCAGAAAATAAACTTTATGAGATTTCTGTAAATGATCGCATTCCTGTGATTGCTCATGTTGAGCGTTATTTTCATTCTTCTCTTGATTTGCATCGTATTCAAAATTGGATTGATCAAGGTTATATCATTCAAGTGAATCGTTCAAGTTTTGCTGGCATTTATGGTAAACAAGCTAAAAAAAATGCACAAACGCTGTTAGAACATGGGATGGTGCATGTGGTAGCAAGTGATGCACATCGCCATAAGGGAAGTCGTATTCCAAAATTAAGTGATGCTTATGACCATGTTGAATCAGTGGTTGGTAAAGAAAATGCACAATTGCTTTTCTATACAAATCCGAAACATATCATACACGCTGAACCAATTGAGAAGATGAATGTACAAGTAAAAAAACCATGGCGGTTTCGCTTATTAAGGAGATGAAAGAATGTTTAAGAAAAATGTGAGTGCTGATTCTAATAGTATTCAGTTTAATATCAAAGAAAGATTTCGTCAATTACGTACAAATATTGAGTATTCTTCATTTAATAACGATATTCAAGTCGTTTCTGTAACAAGTTCAAATCCAAAAGAAGGAAAAAGTACAGTATCTAGCAATTTAGCAAAAGTTTCAGCTGCTAAATACGATAAAGTATTACTGATGGATTGTGACTTACGTAAACCAGTTCAACATACTTTATTCCATGCTTCTAATAAAAAGGGGTTAAGTAACCTTATGAAGAATATGAAGCAAGTTGATATTGAAAACGAAGAGTATTTTAAAAAGTTTAAAAATGAGGATTGTGGTACTGTTTATTTATTAACAAGTGGGCAATCTGTTCCAAATCCACAAGAATTATTATCAAGTAGTCGTTTTAAAGAGTTGCTTGAATCCTTAAGAAAACAATTCGATTTTATTATTATTGACTGTCCACCTTTAAATGCAGTAGCCGATGCAATTCCAATTGCAAGTGTTGTTGATGGTACAGTGTTTGTCGTATCAGCCAAAGATACAGATAAACGTGAAGCTAAACAAGCTTTAACGATGTTACAACGTGGTGGGGCTAAAGTGTTAGGTGCTGTCTTAACAAAAGCTGATGCGACTGTACATAAATACTATAAGTATAATTATACATATGGTGAGTAAGGTCGTTTATGAAAAGTAAGTGGACTCGATTTGAACAGTTAGCAATAATCGTTGGAATTGTTTGTATTTTTGCATCTTTAGTAGTTGGATATGCAGTATCTTTAAAAGAAAAAACGCCTTATGTTTCTACTGTGAAACAAACCGTATTCCATAATGCAGAAGGTGTTCATTTAAAACAAAGTGAATTTAATCTTCCAGCAAATGGATATTTGGATGAGGACGTGGATGCATACTTTATCGGATCTTTATCTGATTTAGAGAAACTGAAATTAGATTTTTCTGATGTAAATATGTCAAAACCTGGAGAATATGTTGTGAAATGTAGTTCTCCGAAAAAGAAATTTGGATTTAAAATCAAAGTAGTAGAATCTAAAAATCCAGTATTAAAAGCCGAGAAACAAGAATATGATTATATCTTAAGTGATCATTCTACCATGCAAGAAATCATTTCGATTGCGGGTGTTACAGCGAAAGACCATAAAGGGAAAGACATCACAAGTGAAGTAAAAGGATGGCCACTTCAATTTCCTTATCAAAAAGGAACAAGATCGGTAACCTTAAAAGCAAGTGATGATTATGGTAATACAGGATATTTAAAAGTAACGATTCATTTTAAATAAGAAGAAAGCTCAGTCTATACAGATTGGGCTTTTTTATGAAAAAATAAAGTAGAATCTTTAAAAAAGGTTGAAAACATGCAGTGTTTTGTTTATAATGATAACACATATGTTGAAGAGAAGGAGTACATGATTTCCAATACCATTTAGAGATCTTTTGGTTGGTGAAAAAAAGATGAGGAGTCATGGAAGGTAGTCTTGGAGTAAGTGCTTTGAAATCATAGTAGAAGCATTCGGTTCACACACCGTTATCTTGTGTAATGAGGCATACAGATGTATGTAAAATAAGGTGGTACCACGTTTCGTCACGTCCTTTGATAGGACGTTTTTTTTATGAGGTGATGATCATGAATCTTACGATGCCTGAAGTAGAAACAAAACGTTTATATTTAAGAGGATTAGAAGAAGAGGATGTAGTAGATATTTTTGAATATTGTTCATTGCCTGAAACGATGCGTTATGTAAGTGGACCTAAACATAAAGATATCGATTTTACATTACGATTATTACGTGCTTTTTATTTACCCTATAAACGCCGAAATGAACCACAAGTTTGGTGTTTAGTAGATCAAGAAAAAGAAAAAGTAATCGGACATATGTATTTTCACGAAGTAAGTATTGACCAAGCACAGCTTGCATATATGCTGCACCCTGCATATTGGGGGAAGGGATATATGCATGAAGCATTACCGGAATTATTACAGGTTGGTTTTTCTCAATTAGAATTAAGAAGAATTACAGCGATGGTTGCGGTATCGAATGTGCGCAGTCAAAAACTTTTAGAGTCGTTTGGCTTTCGTAAAGAAGGCATACTGAAAGAAGCAGAAAAATTAAGTGATGATTGCTATCACGATATGGTTCTATATGCTATTTTAAAGAAAGAATGGAGGATGTTGTATGACAAAAACATTAGATCAAAAATATGATCATTTAAAAGTAGAACAAGAACATTACAAAACATGGGTTGAAAATGGATATTTTACAGCTGGAGATAAATCAAAAGATCCTTTCTGTATCGTAATTCCACCACCAAACGTAACTGGTAAATTACACTTAGGACACGCTTGGGACACAACTCTACAAGATATTGTAGCTCGTTACAAACGTCTACAAGGATATGACATGTTATGGTTACCAGGAATGGACCATGCAGGTATTGCGACACAAGCAAAAGTTGATCAACGTTTAAAAGGAGAAGGAATTTCTCGTTATGATATCGGACGTGAAAAATTCTTAGACCGCGCTTGGGAATGGAAAGAAGAATATGCTTCAACAATTCGTAAACAATGGGGTAAAATGGGTCTTTCACTAGACTATACAAGAGAACGTTTTACATTAGATGATGGATTGAGTCATGCGGTTCGTAAAGTATTCGTTGACCTTTATAACGATGGATTAATTTACCAAGGTGAAAGAATCATTAACTGGGATCCAGAAGCAATGACAGCTCTTTCTAATATTGAAGTTATCCATAAAGAAATCGAAGGAGCAATGTACTACTTCAAATACAAAATTGTTGAAAATGGACAAGAATTAGTCATCGCAACAACTCGTCCAGAAACAATGTTTGCTGACCAAGCAATCTTTGTTCACCCTGATGATGAACGTTATAAAGAAATCGTAGGAATGCATGCAATCAACCCTGCAAATGGTGATCAACTACCAATCATGGCAGATGATTACATCGATATGAGCTTTGGTACAGCAGTTATGAAATGTACACCAGCACATGATCCTAATGACTTTGCTTTAGCAAAAAAATATAACTTACCAATGCCAATCTGTATGCATCCAAATGGAACAATGAATGAAATGGCTGGTAAATACAACGGTATGGATCGTTTCGAATGTCGTAAAGCATTAGTTGCTGATTTTGAAGCAGCTGGTGTAGTTGATCATATTGAAAAACATATGCACCAAGTTGGTCACTCAGAGCGTACTGGTGTTATTGTTGAACCATATTTATCAAAACAATGGTTTGTTAAAATGGAACCATTAGCAAATGAAGTATTAAAAAATCAAGAAATTGAAGATCAACGTATTAACTTCTATCCAAAACGTTTCGAAAAAACATTTAACCAATGGTTAGAAAACATCGAAGACTGGTGTATTTCTCGTCAATTGTGGTGGGGACACCGTATTCCTGCTTGGTATCATAAAGAAACTGGTGAAATCTATGTAGGTATGGAAGATCCAAAAGATATCGAAAACTGGAAACAAGACGAAGACGTATTGGATACTTGGTTCTCAAGTGCTTTATGGCCATTCTCAACTTTAGGTTGGCCAGAAAGTACAGCTGATTTAGATCGTTATTTCCCTAATGACTTATTGGTTACAGGATATGATATCATCTTCTTCTGGGTTGCTCGTATGGCATTCCAAACACGTTACTGCATGAACAATCGTCCATTTAAAGATGTCTTGATTCATGGTTTAGTCCGTGACCCTCAAGGACGTAAAATGTCGAAATCATTAGGTAATGGTATCGACCCAATGGACGTAATCGAAAAATATGGAGTAGATGCATTACGTTTCTTCTTAACAACAAATTCAACTCCAGGTCAAGACTTACGTTTCTCTGATGAAAAAGTAGAATCTAGCTGGAACTTTATTAATAAAATTTGGAATGCTTCTCGTTTCGCATTAATGCAATTAGGAGAAGAAGAATTCAATTTATCTGATGTTGATTTAACAAATGTTTCTATCATCGATAAATGGATTTTAAAGCGTTTCAATGAAGTATTAGCAACGGTAACAGAAAACATGGAAAAATATGAATTTGCATTAGTAGGAAACGAATTATACAACTTTGTATGGGATGATTTCTGTTCTTGGTATATCGAATTAAGTAAAGCTGGATTACAAAGCAATGATGCGACAGTTGTCAAAGCTAGTCGCTCTACATTAGTAACAATCTTACGTGGTATTGTACGTATGTTACACCCATTCATGCCATTTGTTACTGAAGAAATTTATTTAACATTGCCTCATGAAAAAGATAGCATCAACCAAGAAACTTGGCCATGTGCTGTTGATATCACAATGAGCGAAGAAGAAATGACTTCTGTTAAACAATTGATCACAATGATTGAAGCTGTTCGTGCATTAAAAGTTGACTACAACTTAAAACCTAGCATGGATATCGATGTTATCATCAAAGATGAACATGATGCAGTTGTGCCATGTAATCCAAGCATCAATGCAATTCTTCAAAAAATGACACATGCGACATGGATCAGTGAAGCAAGTGATGAAGAAATGGCTGTACGTCCAATCTTAAATGGTACATTAAACGTATTATTAGCTGCAATTATTAACGTAGAAGAAGAAATTGCGAAATTAAACAAAGAATTAGATCGTTTAAATAAAGAAATTAAACGTGGAGAAGGAATGTTAAGCAATCCTAATTTCGTAAACAAAGCTCCTGAAGCAAAAGTAAATGCAGAAAAAGAAAAACTAGAAGGATATAAAAACCAATTCTCAATTGTTGAAAAACAATTACAAGAAATGGAAAAAAGAAAATAATCCAACACATAAAAAAGGCTCATTTTGATTGAGCCTTTTCTTATGGTTGTTTCTTAGCGATGATGATGGCTTCTGGAAGCATCTTATCTTTGATGATCCATGCATCTACAATCAGAAATCCCTGTTCTTCGATAAACGATTGATATTGTTTAAAGTTCCACTTATAGTAAGTCTTAAATCCTAACTTACTTAACACCCATAACTTCTTAGTATTGATCTTTCCTTCATAGACAAAGGTTGGAACAATTAAGTATCCATCTTGTTTTAATACACGTTTGCTTTCGTTTAAAGCCTGTTTTGGATTTGGCATGATATGTAAGGCGTTTGCGATGAAAACAACGTCAAACATATGATTGTGATAGTGCAACTGTGTTGCATCTGCAATTTCGTATTGTACATGATCAAGAGCTTGCTTTTTTGCTTCTGAAACCATCTTTTCAGAGAAGTCGGTTGCAATCCACTGATGAACATAAGGAGCTAATAGATGGGTGAATTGCCCAGTTCCGCAAGCAATTTCTAATACATTAAAGGATGTTTGTAAATATGGCTGTATACGATTGGCAACTTTTTGATACAAAGTAGCATTTGTCTTTTCTTGTAGGGGAGTATAGAATTTTGCGACTCTCTCCCAAAACTTTTTGTTATCATTTTTCATAGTTGTACCTCTTATGTCAAGTATACCTTATTTTGATGTAAAAATCAGTTGTCTTATGTTACAATCAAACTATAAATCTAAGAGGGAATATCATGAGGATAAAAATCAACAAAACAAAAAACTACGAACAATTGTATATCATCAAAGATGTGATGTGTGATGGGAAACGTAAAACAGTGATTGAAGAAAAACTAGGTCGTATTAGTGACTTGATTGAACAAAAGCAGATGACTAGAGATGAAGTGCTTGCATGGGCAAAAAATCGTGCAAATAGACGTACGAAAGAAGCTGAACAAAATCAAGTTGCAATTCATATGACATTAGATGAAAACGAGTTGATTTCGAGTGATCATAAAATTGTAAATTGTGGTTATCTATTTCTTCAATCCGTGTACCATGATTTAAAACTTGATTGTGTAATGGAAGAGTTATCAAAAAAGGCTGGCGTTAATTATTTAAATGAAGTGTTTATGAGCCTTGTATTCCATCAACTAGAAAATGGACAAAATCAATTGCTTGAAGATTTCAAGGTGGATAAAAATGAAGAAATACTAGGTAGAATGATTTTTGAAAAGGAAAGTTATTATCTTCAACAAGAAATCAAGCAACATATAAAGAGTAGTAGAGCTCATAAGATATCTTTACCTGAATATGATAGCAACAACTCACTTCAAGGATTGCTTGAAGTGACTAATTTGATATTGCTGTCTGCAATAAAAGAAAAACTTAATCACCACTATTCGATTGGTCAACTATTCAATACTATACAAAATATGAATCTTTTAAAAGTTCAAGATCAAGGCTATATGCCAATCTATCAACGAACACAAATGACAGATGATTTACATGATGCCTTTGGTTATCGTACGGATTATCAATTCATGACAACAGAGATGATCTTTGATTTACTCATGAAATCTAAAAATAGATAAAAGAAAAGCATTCTAAGTTAGAATGCTTTTTGTGTTATTGTTTAATCATATCGATGACACCATCTGTAAAGGCTAAATCATAGCCATCTTTTGTAATGGTATTGCTTGTTTCTGCTTTCCCTTCGTCATAGACCCAAATGGCTTCAATTGAGATTTGTTTTTGTTCCTGTACTCGTTTGATGAAGTCGACACCATCATCATAAGACATGGTAAATAGGGTTGTAGATAATAAATCAGCTAGTGCACTATCTTTTGTGATCACTGTGACGCTTCTTGCATGCTTAGAAGGATATAAGGTAGATGGATCAATGATATGATGCATCCTTTCATCGTTGTATGTGTAATAGCGTTGATAATCACCACTTGTGACAAAGGAACAAGAAGATGCGATTTGAATGGATAGTAGAGAATTTGTTTGCATGGTTTGTGCATTTGGTATTTGTAAGCCAACACTCCAAGCTTCATCATTTGGTTTTGAACCAATAAGACGAACGTTACCACCACCGTTGATTAACCCGTGTTTTAATCCTGCTTGTTCAAGTTTTTTTGCGACTTCTTCTACTGCATAACCTTTCGCAACAGCACCGACATCAAGTTGCGTTTCTTTGTCAGTAATAAAGACTTTTCTATTTTTTTCATCTATTTCAATATGTTGCCATCCAGTGTGTTTGTTTGCTTCTTGCAAGTCTTGTTTACTTGGTATATAAGTTTTGTTAGGATCATCTAGGGATTGTTCTCTTGCATCATGCCAAAGGTTTAACACAGATCCTAGCGTAATGGAAAATTGATGATTGGATGCTTCATCAAATTCTTTAGCCAACGTTAAAACATCCATGATTGGTTGTTCTACAGTTACAGCATGATCTCCAGCTGCATCGTTGATTGTTTTGATATTTGCGACATCCTTATGCGTATCATATTTATCAAACAATTGATCATAATACGTAAATTCATCGATTACGATTTGTTTGTATTCGTTGAATTGTTTTTCACTTTCTGCATAGGCACTAAACATAATCACGGTATCAAAGCCTAGGGAAGTGGAAGTGAAGTCATATTTTTGTAAGCTTTCTTTTTTTGTTGTACACCCACTTAAAAGTAGGGCAGACAAACAGATATAAATTAATTTTTTCATCGTATCACCGTTGGCTATTATATCATGTAACAAGCACATTATCTATGAGATAAAAAGAAAACCATCATAAATTTAGTTAGAATTCAATGATGGTTTCATCGTCATATTGTGCGAGTTGATCAAGCATCTCTAAACGCTTAGATTCAAATACATCAACTTGTGTTTTAAAACAACTTGCATGTTGCTGGAATAGTGATTTTAATTGTTTTATCGTAATAGTTTTATCTTTACAATTTGAATTTTTCCAATTGATGGTAACATTGAACATACCATTGTCATTCAGATAGACAAAGCCAAGGTCAGTAATGGCTAAAGGTACGCAAAATGCTAGTATTTTTGTATGTTTGAAGACTTGATTAATATGCATAAAAATCCCTCTTTTTCTTATATATTGTATAAGGTATTTTAAGAGAATGCAATCCTTTCTTGTTCAAGTATACGGACAAACATGAACAATCAAAGTGATTGTTAGAAAAAAATTATGCAAATTATAAGAATGCGTTTTCTTTTTGTGCAAAACGTATAAAAATATTTAATTTATTCTTTATGTGTTTACTATAAAATGCTATAATAAACAAGGTAAAAATTTATGAATTTGTTGTTATTTGAGGTAATAATGGATTTGAAGAAAGGTTAGGTGACGATGATGTCGTTGTTTAGAGGTGCAATGCGTCAGCATATTCAAGGTCACAAGGAATTGACAGAACATGTCGATATTCTAGAAGTAAAGGCAAATGAATGCGTCTATATTCCTATGGTACAAGGACCAAGTACAAAACTTGATATTCTTGTGAATGAGGGAGACCAAGTGTTTGTCGGTACAAAACTTGCAGTATGCAATGAACGTAATGTAGTTCCTATTTTTTCTAGTGTATCAGGGGTTGTGAAAGGGTTTGAAAAGAGAATGCATTCTTCTTTAAAACCAATGAATCACATGGTAATTGAAAATGATGGGGAGTACAAAAAAGTACAATCGTTTGAACCAATGGATTATCAAAGCGCATCACGTGAAGAATTGATTGACTTCATGATGAATGCTGGAATTATTGGTTTAGGGGGAGCCGGATTCCCAGCTTATATTAAATATAAGTTTGCGAAAGATGTTGAAAAATTGATTATCAATGCGGTTGAATGTGAACCATTCATCACTGCGGATTATAAGATGATTCAACTACACAAAGAAGAATTTGTGACAGGTGTTCTTGCAATGAAGAAAATGGCAATGGCCAAAGAAGCAGTGATTGCAATCAAGAAGACCCATCCAGATTTAATTGAATTCTGCAATGATGCAGTAAAAGACTTACAAGATGTAAACGTCGTAGCAGTTCCTGATGTATATCCAATGGGATGGGAGCGTGTTTTAGTACGTGAACTTGTTCATAAAGAATACAATAAACTTCCCGGTGAAGTTGGTTGTGTTGTAAATAATGCGACAACTGCAATTGCGTTTGGACATGCATTATTAAAAGGGGAAGGTATCACAACGAAAACATTAACGGTTAGTGGTAACGCTGTGAAGACTCCACAAAACGTTACGGTACCAGTTGGTATGCCAGTAAGTGAAGTCGTTGAAGCTTGTGGTGGTTATACAAGTGATCAAGTGAAATTGATTGCTGGTGGCCCAATGATGGGGAAAACAATCGTCAACGATAAGTTTGTTATTGATCGTAGCATGAATGCAATTACGATTTTAGATAACAAACCTTATGATAGTGTTGCGTGCTTGCGTTGTGGTAAATGTAGTGACCATTGTCCTGCAGGCTTACAGCCAGTGAAGATTGCACAAGCAGTGAAAACAAAAGATAAACAAGCCATGGAAAAATTAGGTGCTCTTGATTGTATCGAATGTGGTTTATGTACTTATATTTGTCCATCTCGTTTAAATGTAACGGAAAACGTACGAATGGCAAAACGTCAATTAATGATGGGTAAGAAGTAAGGAGGGTAAATTATGAAATATGTATTTAATGCATCACCTAACTTACGTCAAAGTCAAAGTACGAAACAGATTATGTTAGAATTGATGCTTGGATTATTAGTTGTGTTTGGTTTTTCACTAGTATATTACCAAAGCACATATGGAATGGAATATGCATTACAAGCTGTAAAATTATTAGTGGTATCTTTATTGGTTACTTTAATTACAGAAACAGCCTTTGCTTATTTCACAAAAAAGAAAAACAAATTTGATGTTGCTTATGTAAAAACATTCTTAGGATCTTCTTTTGGATGGATTACTGCAATTATCTTAACGATGATGTGTAAAATTGATATTCCACCTTATGCTTTAGGAGTAGCAACATTCTTTGCTATCTTCTTTGGTAAATTGGTATTTGGTGGATTTGGTCAAAACATCTTTAACCCAGCAGCTGTTGGGCGTGCTGTTATTTTTGCGACATTTATGGGTGCTGCAACAGATGTTGTGACATCTGCTACTCCAACAACGGTTATTGCGAATGATTTCAACTGGTTAGTTGTAAATCCTGAAATGATCAATGAAATGATGGATCAAATCGGTGGTTTATCTACGTTATTTACAGGATGGTATCCTGGAGCAATTGGTGAAACTTCTGCTGTGATTATTTTATTAGTAGGTGCGATCTTAGCTTATCGTAAAGTAATTGATTGGAGAGTTCCTGTTGTTTATTTAGGAAGCATCTTCGTATTAACAGCTGGGGTTGCTTTATTTAGAGGTGTTGGATCTTATGGAAGTATTCCAGGATTTATCTGGTATCCATTAGTACATGTCTTAACAGGTGGTGTTGTATTTGGTGCCATCTTTATGTTAACAGATCCTGTGACAAGTCCAACTAGTGCACAAGGACGTTGCATCTTTGCATTAGGTGCTGCCATCTTTACTGTTTTAATTCGTATTAAAGCAAATCTTCCTGAAGGATGCTTATATTCAATCTTGTTGATGAATATGTTAACTCCAATGATTGAAAAAGCATTAGAAGGAAAGCAATTAGAAACACGTAAAAAAGCATCTATCATCTGTGCCGTTGTTGGCATGATTGGTCTAGGTAGCGTATTGCTTGCAGCAAATGTGATTGAAGCAAAAGAACCTGCACCAAAAGTGATGATTCAAACAGATGATTCTGTAGTCTTGAAATTTGATGCAAAGATTACATCAAAAGAAAAACAAGAAGATGGAAACGTCTTATATCTTGTTGATGCACAAGGATTTGCATCTTTAGATGATTCATCAAAATATAATACATTTGCTATTCTAGTGAATCCTGTTGATACAACCATTGTTTCTGTAGAAGCAAAAAATATTGTAGATACAGAATATGTTGGCGATTTAGTTGAAAGTGAAGAGTTCTTGAAACAATATGCTGGATTGCAATTAAAAGACAACTTTGAAATTGAAGTTAATGATGCTGTTACAGGAGCAACTTATAGTAGTAAATCAAGTGTTCGTGCTGTATTAGAAGTACGCAAAGACTTAGGATTATAGGGGGTGCTCTGATGAAAAAGATTATGCATTTAACTGTTTTTCTAGCTTTGATTGCTGCATTAGCTGGTGCTGCTTTAGGATTTGCGAACTCTATGACTGCACCTGTGATCGCCGAAAATGAATTAAAGGCTGAAAGACAGACATTAAAAGTAATTTATGATTTACCGGATTCTGCCTTTGAAGTAGCAGATGAAAATGTTTCAGATACAATCTTAAAAGTATTTAAAGTAAAAGATAAAGGCTATGTATTCAAAATGAAAGTTGCTGGATATAGCGATGGTACTATTTTCTTAGTCGCTTTAGATGACAAAGGTAGTGTTGTTGACTATGTTGCAATTTCTAATGGAGATACAAAAGGTCTAGGTAGCAAAGTTACCGAAGAACCTTTCCGTGAAGGATTGAAAGGAAAAGATGGTCTTTCTGATGAGCTATATGATGATGTTATCACTGGTGCTACAAAATCAAGTAAACCAGTTGTTGAAGGTATCATGGAAGCAGCTCAATATCAGGCTGATCATTTACAATAGGAGGTGGATGAAGAATGAATCGTAAAGAAAATTTTACAGCAGGTTTCATCCGTGAAAACCCTGTATTCTCACTATACTTAGGTCTTTGCTCAACACTTGCTATCACAACTTCATTAAACAATGCCGTTGGTATGGGTGTTGCAGTTATTGCCGTATTAATTATGTCAAACGTGATTATTTCCTTAATTCGAAATATCACTCCTTCAGAAATTCGTATTCCTGTTTACATTGTTGTTATCGCAGCACTTGTAAAAGTAATTCAAATGTTGATTAAAGCTTATGCACCAAGCTTAGATACAGCTCTTGGAGTGTTCATTCCATTGATCGTTGTAAACTGTATTATCTTAGGTCGTGCAGAAGCATTTGCTAGTAAAAATAAAGTATTAGATAGTGCCTTAGATGGTTTAGGTATGGGTCTTGGATATACGTTATCTATTATCTTAATGTCTGCTATTCGTCAAGTGTTAGCAACTGGTATGTTAACATTTGATAATCCATTCAATGCAGCACAAAACATCTTCACTATTCATTTAATCCCAGAAGATTTTGCAATTTCAATCTTTGCTCAACCTTTTGGTGCGTTCTGTACATTCGCATGTCTTGCAGCAGGTTTATCTGCTTATAAGACACATCAACAGAATAAGGAAAAAGAACGTCAAAAGGAGGCGAAATAATCTATGGATTTCTCAAATTTATTCGTCATGTTTGTGACATTCGTTTTAATTAATAACGTTGTCTTAAATCAATTCCTTGGTATGTGTCCATTTATGGGGGTATCCAAGAAAAGTAGTTCTGCCTTAGGTATGGGAGCTGCTGTTACCTTCGTTATCGTTGCAGCATCTTTAGTTACTTATGGTTTATATTATGGTGTATTAGTTCCATTACAATTAGAGTACATGGATTTAATTACATTCATCTTAGTTATTGCAGCTTTAGTACAATTAGTTGAAATGATCATCAAGAAAACAAGTCCTACATTATATAAAGCATTAGGTGTTTACTTACCATTGATCACAACAAACTGTGTTGTATTAAACGTTACATTAAATAACATTATTAATGGGTATAACTTCGCTGAGATGTTAACATACTCAATTGCAATTCCATTAGGATTTACATTGGTATTATATATTTTCTCAACAATTCGTGAACGCCTAGATTCAAGTGAAACACTTGCTTCTTGGAAAGGGAATCCAATTGCTTTAATCGTTGCTGCGATTATGGCTCTAGCATTTAGTGGATTGTTAGGATTGGTATAATCTATGTTAAAAGCTGTTCTTTATTTAGCACTTTTAGGAGGTGCTTATGCATTCGTTTTCTATTTGAATCATAAAACACCGGTACCTAAAGGTTGTGAAAATTTAAAAGCTTCTTGTAAAGGTTGTCATGATACATCATGTTGCAATAATCCTGCACATGATTTATAGGAAAGGGGATGCCCATAATGGTTGAAGCAATTTTAATGATGCTTGTCTTAGGTGCTATTCTTGGTTTAGGACTTGGTGTTGCTGATCGATTCTTAAGCGTTAAGGTCGATGAACGTGTTGAAAAAGTAACATCAATGTTACCAAATTATAATTGTGGTAGCTGTGGTTTTGCTGGTTGTAGTGGTTTAGCGGAAGCACTTGTCAATGGTGAAATTACGGTTGTTGGTACTTGTCGTCCATGTAAACCAGACCAAAAAGCTGCGATTGCAGAATACTTAAATACAACACCTGGACCTGATGGTACATGTTTAAAAGTAAAAGCATAAAATAAAGCAAAAGATAATCCTCGGATTATCTTTTTTTAAGGAGTGATGTGATGATGAAGCGATGTTCTTGGGTCGATAAGACAAGCAAGCGATATCAAGACTATCATGACAAGGAATGGGGGATTCCTGTTTATGATGATACAAAATTATTTGAGCTATTAACACTAGAAATCTTTCAATCTGGTTTATCATGGCTTACTATCTTAAACAAGCAAGACGCGTTTTATAAAGCCTTTGATGGGTATGATCTACATAAGATTGCAAGATATGATGCTTGTAAGATACAGGAATTACTAAACAATGTAGGGATTGTGCGTAATCAAAGAAAGATTGAAGCAACGATACAAAATGCGAGAGTTTTTTTATCGATTCAAAAAGAATGGACAAGCTTTTCGACTTATATTTGGCATTTTACCAATCATCAAGTCATTGTTGAAGATCCTACACATGAAACGTCTTCTAAGCTATCGCAAACGATTGCGCTTGACTTAAAGAAAAGAGGGATGAAAGGGGTAGGAAGTGTTACAATCTATTCTTATCTAGAGGCAATTGGTGTGTACAATCACCATGAAGAAGGCTGTTTTTTGCATAAAAAAATTGTTCCGTAGAACAATTCTTTTGTCTTATTTTACTTCTTGTTTGCGAATCATTGGATATACTAGACCAGCAATTACGATACCTGCAGCACCTTGGATGATATTTGCAGGAATACCAGTTGCTGATAATTGCCAACTTTGGTTAACGTATGCATCTGTAACAAAGTATCCACCTACCATGATTAAACTACAGATGATATAAACGATATAACGTTTTGCATCCCCTGTATTTTTTGATACAAAGTAAGAAACTAGGATTCCTTCTAATCCTTTGATGATCAATGTTGGAATTGCATAGATTCCGTATCCTCCGACGATATCAGCTAGAGCACTACCAACTCCACCAACGATAAATGCATATACTGGATTGACTAATGCTCCGAACAATAGGATAAATCCATCACCTAAGTTAAAGTAACCTTGAATACCGTTAGGCACTTTAATATAGTAAGTGGCAAGGAATACACAAGCGATTCCCATAGCAGCTAAGACTAGTTCTTTAATCTTGTTATCTCTCATTTTTTTCTCCTCCTCAATCAGTTCTGATCTTTATGTGCACTATGTTATCATAATAATGTCTATATAAAAATAGACAAAATAAAAGAAAAAAGAAAGGACAGTTATGATATAATAGTAACTATGAGAGGTTGATTAGGACTATGAGTGAAGTAGAAAAAGGGCAGGAAGCATTTTTATACAAACAGGTGTATGAGCGTTTAAAGAAGGATATCTTGAATGGATATTTACAAAAAGGGGATCGCTTACCTAGCATTCGTAAGAGTGTCAAACAATTTAAAGTATCGAAAACAAGTGTTGAACATGCGTATGCACAATTATTGTTAGAAGGTTTTATTAAGTCGAAGCCACAGGCTGGTTATTTTGTAGATGTGGATCAAGAACATGTAAGACTTAGAAAACAAGTTCTAGAGCATCCTAGTCTTTGTCCTAAGAAAGCAATTCAATATGATTTTCGTAGTCAGAGTATGGATAAGACGAATTTTGATATGGTACTATGGAAAAAATATTTAAAAGAAATTTTAGATAGCAATCCTGAAATGACAACTTATGGAGATGCTCAAGGTGAATATACTCTTCGTTGTGCTTTGCAAAAGTATGCGTATTTTAATCGTGGTGTGTTATGCAAACCGCAGGACATGATCATTGGGTCAAGCTTTCAATCACTATTATATTTGCTATGTAGCTTTTTTCCAAAACACTTTGTCGTTGGTATGGAAGAAGATAGCTTTGTGCAAGCAGAAACTGTATTTAAAAGTTTTGGCTTTCCCATTGTCTATCTAAAGAGAAACCAGGATGGGATTGCTATTAAAGAACTAGTGAAAAATCATGTCACATTGTTATATGTAAACACAGGGTCAAGTGGTTGCAATCATCAACCAATTACCAAACAAAAGAAAGAAGAATTGTTAGAGTGGACAAAACAATATGATACTTATATTATTGAAGATGATCATAATGGAGAATTGCGTTATGAATCTAAAGTGATGAATGCATTACAAGGCTATGATGTTCTCCAACATATTTTCTATATCGGTTCCTTTTCACGGTTGTTATTACCATCGATTCGTATTAGTTATTTGGTTTTAACAAAAGAGATTCAAGAAAAATATGTACAACATGCGACTTGTTTTGCGCCTACTTGTAGTAAGCTTGAACAATTAGCCCTTGCACGTTACATTAGTGATGGGCATTTAGAGCGCCATCTAAAAAAATTGACAAAGCGTTATGAGAAGAAAAGCAAGACGATGTATGCAGTATTAAAGCGCTACTTTCGCTATGAGCATATTGTTTTAGAAGAAGCTGGCTTACAGTATGTGATCACCTTTGATGAGCCATTGCTGTCCGCTTCTATGATTAAACAATTAGAAAATGAAGGAATTGCACTAAATTGGCTAGATGAAACGCACTTAGAAGTATCTTTTGCGGCAATTTCATTACAAGATATGGAACCAGGAATCAATATGATTCATAATTATATACAAAAGAAAAGAGGAATGAAAGATGAATAAAGAACGTGTGATCTATTTTGCAGGGGGCTGCTTTTGGGGGATGGAAAAGTTATTTTCAAAATTAGATGGTGTGGTGGATACAACTGTTGGCTATGCGAATGGAAAACCTGATATTACACCAACCTATGAAATTGTTTGTCAAAATGAATCAGAGTATCGAGAATGTGTCAAAGTACAATACGATGAATCTAAAATTACGTTAGAACAATTGCTACGTGCTTTTTTCTTCGTTGTGGATCCAACGCTTCAAAATCAACAGGGAAATGATGTAGGAACACAATACCAAACAGGAATTTATTATACAAATGAAGACGATTGTGCCTGCATTACAAGCTTTGTAGAAGCTATTCGCAACAACTATCAAGCGTTTTATGTAGAAGTAAAACCATTATTAATCTTTGTGGATGCGGAAGAGTACCATCAGGATTATTTAGTGAAACATCCAACTGGCTATTGTCACATTCCAAGTGTGAAATATGAAGAAGTCAATGCTTATGCACATCAAAAAGTTGAAAAAAAACTTGTGAAATGATCATTTTTCATGTAGAATACAAATGTACAAATAAATAGGTTAATGCCTCCATTTTCTTCTGGTTTCATGTCATAAATCAGTAAAAGGGAGGCTTTTTTTTGAAAGAGAGGTATCTTATGGAAGAAAAATCCAAAAATAAGATGGGGACAAGACCCATCTTTCCCTTATTGATGTCAATGTCCTTACCACCGATGTTGAGTATGTTGATTCAAGCCCTATATAATATCGTTGATAGTATGTTTGTGGCTCAGATTTCAAATGAAGCACTGACTGCGGTATCCCTTGCATTCCCAATTCAGTCATTGATTATTGCCTGTTCGGTAGGGATTGGTGTCGGTGTTAACTCTTATATCGCAAGAAAACTAGGGGAACGTGCTCAAGCAGAAGCAAATAGTGCGGTTCTTCATGGTCTGATCTTATCCTTGATTGGATCGTTAGTATTTATGATTGTTGGAACACTGATTACGCCATCGTTCTTTCATTTCTTTACGGATGATCCGCACATTTATGAATTAAGCTGTTCTTATACCTATATTTGCGTATTATTCTGCTTTGGTTGTTTCTTTCACATCTGTATCGAAAAAGTGTTCCAAGCAACAGGAAAGATGATTTTCCCAATGGCTATTCAAGCAATTGGAGCTTTGTTGAATATCGTACTTGATCCTATTCTAATCTTTGGATGGTTTGGTCTTCCTGCTTTAGGGGTAAAAGGTGCTGCCATCGCAACTGTTAGTGCACAAATTTTTGCGGCCTTATTATCAATCTATATTTTAATTGTGAAAAAGCATGATGTTCGTATTGATGTAAAACACTTTACATTCAGTATGAATACGATTAAAAAAATACTAGCGGTTGGTGTACCAAATGCTTGTATGAATGCTTTAAATAGTGTACTAGTCATCGGTTTAAATACCTTATTGATTCAGTTTTCAAATGCTGCGGTATCCGTCTTTGGTGTCTACTTTAAATTACAGACATTCGTCTTTATGCCAGTCAGTGGTTTATCACAAGGAGCGATGCCAATCATGGGTTATAACTATGGATCCAATGATCATACCCGTTTACATGATGTATTGCGTTATTCTTTGTTGGTGGCATTTTGTATCATGGTCACAGGCTTTGCCTTATTTGAATGTTTCCCAACATTCTTATTGCAATTGTTTAATGCCAATGAAGAAATGTTATCTATTGGTATTCCAGCGTTAAAAATCATCGCGATTAGTTTTCTTCCAGCAACCTTTGGCTTTGTTTATCCAACGCTATTTCAAGCGATTGGAAAAGGAATGGCAGCACTTAGCATTTTCTTATTGCGCCAATGTGTTATCATCATTCCATTAGCCTTCATCGTTGCACCAATGTTTGGTTTATATGGTGTTTGGGTTTGCTTTATCTTTGCCGAAACCATCTCAGCCATTATCGCATATCTGATGTTTCATTATATTGCGAAACGTGACCATATTCTTGCATCTATTTATGACTAACATCCCAAAGCATAGGGATGTTTTTTTCTTGTTTATGATATAATAAAAGAAAACAAGAATGGAGGATTTGTATGCAAACATATATCATGGCAATTGATCAAGGAACGACTAGTACAAGAGCAATTTTGTTTGATCAAAAGAGTAATATCATAGGGGTGGCACAAAAAGAATTAGAAAATTTCTATCCTCATCCAGGGTGGGTAGAACAAAGTGCAAATGATATTTGGGCAAGTACGGTAGGCGTGATTTTTGAAGTTCTTGCAAAAACTGGTGTACAAGAAACACAGATTGCTGCTATTGGAATTACGAATCAAAGAGAGACGACCATAATCTGGGATAAAGAAACGGGACAACCGATTGCGAATGCGATTGTATGGCAATCAAGACAGAGCAACTCTTATTGTGAAACACTAAAAGAAGAAGGCTATCAAGAGATGGTTCAACAAAAAACAGGACTATTATTAGATCCATATTTTTCGGCAAGCAAGATTCGTTTCTTATTAGATTTAGATCCATCTTATCAACAACGTGCAGAAAATCATGAGTTGTTGTTTGGTACGATTGATACATGGTTATTATGGAAATTAACACAGGGAGAAAAACATATTACTGATGTATCGAATGCATCAAGAACGATGTTGATGAATTTAGAAACACTTGATTATGATCAAGAATTATTAGACTTATGGAATATTCCTCGTTGTATGTTACCAAGCATTCAAGATACGAGTGGTGTCTATGGTTATACGAAAGGTTTATTCGATCATGAAATTCCAATTGCTGCCTTAGTAGGGGATCAACAAGCTGCCTTATTTGGTCAAACATGTTTTGATGCAGGTAATGTGAAAAATACCTATGGTACAGGTTGTTTCTTATTGATGAATACTAAGAATGAAATCATTCATTCAAAACATGGGTTAGTTACATGCGTAGGATGGCGCATTCATGATGAAGTTTGTTATGTGCTTGAAGGAAGTGTCTTTGTGGCTGGAGCAGCGATTCAATGGTTAAGAGATGGCTTATCTATCATCAAAAAGAGTAGTGAAAGTGAAGCACGTGCTACACAGATTGATAGTTGTGATGGCGTGTATGTCGTTCCATCCTTTACAGGGCTTGGTGCACCATATTGGAAACCATCTGTCAAAGGTGGTATGTTTGGTTTAACAAGAGGAACGACACAAGAACATATCATTCGTGCGACACTTGAATCCCTTGCTTATCAAACAAGTGATGTCGTCTTTGCAATGGAAGAGGATAGTGGTTTAAAACTTGAAAAGATGCAAGTAGATGGTGGTGCAAGTCGCAATGACTTCTTATTGCAATTTCAAAGCGATTTGTTACAAACAAGCGTTGTTCGCAGTAAGATTAGTGAAACAACTGCTCTTGGTGCTGCTTATTTAGCAGGTCTTGCAGTGGGATATTGGAATACGATGGATGAAATCAAAGAGCAATTCCAAGTAGAAAGCGTATTTGAACCAAAGATGGACGAAAAGACTCAAAAAGAACACTTAAATGGATGGAAAAAGGCAATAGATGCAATTATTGCTTTTCAATAAAAAAATATTTGTGAATTCTTTTACAAACTGTTGACGAAAAGATATAAAATTTGTTATCATACGACCTGGGTAAATAGAATTTTCTTCTAAGTCGCAATGACGATTTACCAGAAAAGGAGACAAAGAAATGAAGAAACTAGTCGTATTAATGGCTTCTGTTTTCATGTTAGCTGCATGTGGTAGTTCAAGTGAAACAGTAAAAGGAACTGCTGAAACAGCAAAAGACGAAAAAGGAAATTATGCAAGCGCAGCAATCGAATTGCAAGATGGAAAGGTTGTATCTATTGATTTAGATGAATACAAAGAAGGAAAATCAAAGAAAGAACTTGGCGCTGATTACAACATGAAACCAAAAAGCAAGATTAAAAAAGAATGGAATGAACAAGTTGAATTCTTAGAATCTTATATCAAAAAGAATGGTTTAGAAAAAGTTGAATTAAACGATAAAGGTTATGCAAAAAATGATGATGTGTTAGCTGGATGTACAATTAACATCAATTCTATGATGGAAGCTGCAAACACTGCAGCTAAAAACGCACAATAATCACAAGAAAGACAGTAGAGAAATGCTCTGCTGTTTTTTTGTAAGCAATGTTTTATAGATTAAAAAAATACTGTTTGCATTCAGTAGGTGTTATCGGTATAATAAGACAAGTAATGGAGGATGGGATATGAATAAAGCTGATAAAGTGTGTATTGCAATAATATTGATGTTAGCTTTTGTTTGCTATCTTCCTTTATTATGGAATACCTATCAAAATCAAAGTAAGAGTAAAGAAATCGTCGTTAGTTTTAAAGATCAAGAAGTGTTACGTAAGCGTCTTGATGAAGATGGAGTGTATCGTGTGAAAGGAACCCTTGGGATTGTCGAAATTGAAGTAAAAGATGATCAAGTGCGTGTTGAAAAAGAAACATCACCAAATCATTTATGTTCTATACAAGGTTGGGTAAGCGAAAGCAATCGACCGATTGTTTGTTTACCTAATAACATTGTAGTGGAAATTAAAGCTACGGATTTTGAAGAATCGGAAGTGGACACGGTGATTCAATAATGAGTAAAACAAAAAAGATGACGACGATTACGATGCTTGTAGCAATTAGCATTGTGTTTCATATGGTAGAAGCAATGATTCCTTTACCAATGATAGTGCCAGGATTTAAATTAGGACTAGCGAATATCGTTGGTTTAGTAACGTTATATCTATTTGATAGCAAGGCGATGATTTCCGTAAATTTATTGCGTGTAGTTTTTGCTTCCTTACTAAAAGGGATGTTATTTAGCACAGGTTTTTGGCTTTCTTTAAGTGGGGTGCTTTGCAGCATGGTTGCAACGATTCTAGCAAAACGCTATACACCAATGAGTATCTATGGTGTCAGTGTTGTAGGAAGTAGTTTTCATAGCGTGGGGCAAGTCATTGCTGTAACGCTGATCTACCAGCAATTTTTTATGCAAGCAGTGTTACCAATCTTAATTGCATTAGGGATTCCAACTGGCTTAGGTATTGCCTATTTGGCAAGACAAGTAGTTGAACGATTAAAATAAAGGAGTAGAGGAAATGGTGAAATACGTATATAAACCAAAAGGGGTTTGTTCAAAGTCAATGACGTTTATGATGGATGGAAACATTGTGCGTGAAGTGACAATCGTAGGAGGTTGTCCAGGTAATTTATTAGGAATTTCACGTATTATGAAAGATAAATCAATTCAAGAAATCGTGGATGCATTCCAAGGTGTTCGTTGTGGTGGTAAACAAACATCTTGTCCTGATCAAATCGCACAAGCATTATTAGCTTATGCGAATGAAAACAATCTTGAAGTGAAGTGAAAGGCGAAAGCCTTTTTTTTCTTTGTGTAGAATTGAGAAAAACATCAAATCTTTGTATAATAGTAAAAAGGTTGTTTTAGGGGTGATTGTATGAAAGTAATCCGTTTTTTATGGCAGTATATGAAGCCATATAATTATCAATTAATTTGTATCTTTATCGATGTTCTTTGTTATGCAAGTGGCATGTTACTAGCACCACTTGTCATTTCTATCGTCGTCGATCATGTGATACCAAAGGTTCCCTTCGATGATCCTTGGCTGCTTTATCTCTTGCCAAAAGGATTTACGACGGATCAAGCACAGGACTATTTTTGGATATGGCCCTTACTCATCATTGGCTTATATATCATTGTTGCGATTGCGATTCATTTAAGAAGTATGCATGGAGGAAATCTATCAGAAACACTTGCATTAAATATTCGTAATGATCTTTATGATCACTTACAAACTTTGCCATTTGCTTATCATAAGAGTAAGGATAGTGGAGATTTGTTACAACGTAGTACATCGGATATTGAAACTATTCGTCGTTTCTTTGCGACACAAGTATCGGAAATGATTTTTGCTATTTTTAATGCTGGCATGGCGATGATAATCTTGTTTCAATACAATGTCAAATTGACCTTGATTTCAATTTCAATCATTCCGCTGATCTTATGCATTAGTTTTCTATTCTTTCATAAGATTCGTAAAATCTTTTTGTTATGTGATCAAGCAGAAAGTGCGATGACAAGTGTACTCCATGAAAATTTAAATGGGGTTCGTGTAGTAAAAGCCTTCCATCAAGAAAAACAAGAAATTGACAAGTTTAATGAGAAGAATGATCACTACTGTAATCAATACTATCAATTGTTGCATGTGATTGCCATGTATTGGAGTAGTACCGATTTTTTAGGCATGGTACAAATTATGTTGATGGTATTAAGTGGCATTTTCTTTGCTTTAGATGGACAAATCAGTATTGGAACTTTCTTTATCTTTATGATGTATGAATCCATGATTGTGTGGCCTCTAAGACAATTAGGGCGAATTCTTGCTGATATGGGAAAAGTTAGTGTTGCTGCGAAACGTATCATGGAAGTGTTAGAAGAGCCAAGTGAAGACTTAGACCAAGGATTAAAACCAGCTATTTTTGGTGATATTGTCTTTGATCATGTATCGTTTGCTTATCCTGATCAAACCTTAAAAGTATTAGATGATGTATCGTTTACCATTCAAAAGGGAAGTACGATTGCCATCATGGGACCAACTGGAAGTGGAAAATCATCATTGATGTATTTGTTAACTGCCATCTATGACTATCAACAAGGTCACATTATGATGGATGGTGTGGAGTTAAAGGATATCGCAAAACAATGGTTACGTAAACATATTCAAATTGTTCTACAAGAACCTTTCTTATATTCAAAAACAATCTATGAAAACATTGCGATGGCAGATGCGAATGCAAGTGAAGAAGATGTGATGAATGTTTGTAAGATGGCTGCCATTCATGATGATATCATGTCCTTTGAACATGGTTATCAAACACTTGTTGGAGAAAAAGGAGTGACGCTTTCTGGTGGTCAAAAGCAACGGGTCGCAATCGCTAGGTCCCTGCTTGCAAAAAGTCCAATATTAATCTTGGATGATTCCTTGTCTGCCCTTGATACAAATACTGATGCTTTGATTCAACATACCCTTCATCAACAACACCAAGATGAAACGATTTTGATGATTACGCATCGTGTGACATCTGCGATGAAAGCAGATCAAATCATCGTTTTAGAACATGGTAAGATTACAGCGATGGGTACGCATGATCAATTAATGAAACAAGAAGGATTGTATCAACGTATTTATCGATTACAACAAGGAGGTGATTACCATGCATGAGTTAGAAGAAGAAAATTATACAAGTGATGCCTTTGACTTTCAAACTTGGACTTACGTCTTAAAACTTGTTTTTCAGAAAAAAGCAGTTGTCATCTGTCTTATTGTCTTTAATATTGGTATGGCAATTACCGATGTCATACTACCATTGTTTAATCGTTATGCGATGAATACCTATATTATTGATCATAAAGGAATTGAGGGACTTCCTTGGTTCATTATCTTGTATGTATTATTGATTTTGACACAGTGTACCTTTATCTATTTATTCTTACACTGTGCCATTCGTATTGAAAGTGGCTTTGCAGCCTATTTACGAAAGCAGTGTTTTGAAAAGCTTCAACAACATTCTTTCTCTTATTTTGATCATCATGCGAGTGGTTGGCTGATGGCTAGAGTTTCTAGTGATACAGCACGTTTATCCGAAACGGTTGCCTGGGCATTGGTGGATCTTGTCTGGGGTATCTTTGTGATGATTGGCATTAGTGTTGTCATGCTTGTAATCAATTGGAAGTTGGCTTGTAGTGTGTTTATTATCTTACCATTCATCTGGTTTGTCTCTTTATATTTTCAACGTCATATCCTACAAGCACAGCGTTTTGCTAGAAAAGAGAACGCTAAGATTACCGCATCTTTTGCGGAAGGCATCAATGGCGCACAAACGACCAAAACGCTTGCGGTAGAAGATTATCAGTTTTCTACCTTTACGAAACAAACAAAAGATATGAAAACCTATAGTATGCGTGCACTTTATTTAAATGCGATCTTTCAGCCTTTGATTTACTTATTTAGTGCCCTTGTCATTGCTTTATTATTGACCATTGGTGGTAAGCAAGTCATGTCGAATCAAATTCAATTTGGGACCCTTGCGATGTTTATGAACTATGCGATTTTATTCTTCGACCCATTAAAACAAATCGCAAGGGTATTAGCAGAATTACAAATTGCCCAAGCAAGTGCTGAACGCGTTGTTTCTTTACTACAAGATCCAATTGTTATCGTTGATACAAAAGAAGTCAGTGATTATTATGGAACATTATTTGATGAACATAAAGAAGTCTTTGAACCAATGCAAGGGGATGTGACTTTTGATCATGTAAGTTTTGGTTATGATCCTAGTCAAATTGTATTAGATGATTTTAATTTAGAAGTACATAAAGGAGAAACCATTGCTTTTGTTGGAGAAACAGGATCTGGAAAAAGTACGATTGTCAATTTGCTTTGTCGTTTCTATGAACCCTTACAAGGATCCATTCAAATTGATGGAAAAGATTATCGCACACGAAGCATTGGATGGTTGCATTCGAATATTGGCTATGTGCTACAAAGTCCTACTTTGTTCTCAGGAACGATTAAAGATAATATTCGATATGGTCGAAAAGATGCGAGTGATGAAGAGGTCATCGAGGTTTGTAAACAACTCAAAGCGCATGATTTCATCATGGATTTAAAAGATGGCTATGATACTGTCGTTGGAGAAGGTGGCGATTTGTTATCGACGGGACAAAAGCAATTGATCAGTTTCGCACGTGCACTCTTTGTACAACCATCCATCGTCATTTTAGATGAAGCAACAAGTTCCATTGATACGGAAAGTGAACAAATCATACAATATGCCATGGATCAATTGTTGCAGCATTGTACAAGCTTTGTCGTAGCCCATCGATTATCAACGATTGAAAAGGCAGATCAAATCATCGTGATGAAACATGGTAAGAAAATTGATCAAGGAACACATGAGGAATTGTTACAAAAACATGGATATTATTATAACTTGTATCAAGCACAATATATAAAAGAAAAACAAGAAGCGTTGTGGGAACACACAACTAGAAAAGAGGATGCTTATGAAGCCGTGTAGAATTCGTGTGATGCGTATCAGTGAATATAAAGATTTAATGGCACAATATGAATTGCCACTCAAGCATGCTTGTGATATGAAAGAAGGCATGGAATTCATCACGGATGGTGAGCACTGCCCAAAGGGGTTTTGTGAAAGTGCATGGATGTCACTTTATCCGTTTGTGATGACACTTTCTTGTGGAGGTACTCATATCTTTGGCAATTGGATGAAAAATCAAGCATCCGCAATGGTATCTTGTAATGATGGGTTTCGACCTGTTTCTTTCTTGATTGAAGTCATACAAGAAGATGAAGCAAACGAAAAAGTATGATATACTAAGAAACGTACAATAGACAGGAGATTGAAACAATGTTAAAAATTGCGAAATTTTATAAAGTTAGTGTTGAACAATTCGAACATGATTATTGCGCAACCTTTCCAAATACGACAAAAGAAGAAGTAAAAGAAATTTATGATGCGATTCGCTTGCCAAAACGTGCAACGACAGGCTCTGCAGGATATGATTTTTTTAGTCCTTTAGCCTTTGATTTAGCACCAGGAGAAACGATTAAGATTCCTACAGGAATTCGTGCACAAATGCAACCAGGTTGGGTATTACACTTATATCCAAGAAGTTCTTTAGGGTTTAAATATCGTCTACAATTAAATAATACGGTTGGTATTATTGATAGTGACTATTTCAATTCTGACAATGAAGGACATATCTTTGCTAAAATCACCAACGATTCAAATGAAAACAAGACCGTACATATGAATGCGTTGGATGGATTTATGCAAGGAATCTTTTTACCATTTGGGATTGTAGAAGATGATGATGTTGCTGAAATTCGAAATGGTGGCTTTGGAAGCACCAATAAGTAAATGATTTCTTTTCACGAAATGTAACATTTTACAAATTGATGATAAAAAATGAAAATAATGATTGAAAAAGTATTCATAGGATGGTATACTAAAGACATGATTTAGATGAAATCGAAAATCGATATTTTATAAAAGATTATCTTTGGTGAATCATGTCTATTCATCCTCCTTAATTTATAAACTTTCCTATTATTTTTATTCCAATCTTTTATAAAATAGAATAAGCTGCTCAGCAGCTTTTTTTAATGAAAAAATTGTGATTTCTATTTGTATGCAAGATAAAAAATTGATATAATAACAACGATTTTATATGGAAGGGTGATTAACTATGAAAAAAAGTCATTTCATTGTCTTCCTTTTACTTCTGTTAGGTGATCAACTAAGTAAATGGGTTGTGACACTACAGTTGGCATTAGGTGAAAGTGTGTTAGTGATACCAGGTTTTTTTGATATTACTTATTTAGAAAATAAAGGTGCTGCATGGAGTATGCTAGAAGGAAAGATGGTATTCTTTATCCTTGTAGCAATTGTAGCACTTGTCTTTATGTTTTATTGTTATCGTCGTAGTGAAGATGGTGATGTGTTTATTCACTATGGATTAGTACTTATGATGGCAGGAACTATTGGAAACTTAATTGATCGTGTATGGTTAGGATATGTCCGTGATTTTTTGAGTTTTGATATCTTTGGCTATGCCTTTCCTGTCTTTAATATCGCTGATGTAGCCTTGTGTGTTGGGGTATTTTTAGTGATTGTATCCGTGTTATTAGAAGAGTATTGTGGAGGTGCAAATACATGCGAGAAATAGATTTAGTGGTAGCATCAGAAGATGCAAATGTAAGAATTGATAAATATATTGCTGAAAAGGAAGAAGATTTATCACGTAGTCGTGTTCAGCAATTGTTAGAACAAAAATTGATTTTAGTCAATGAAAAGCCAAGCAAAGCAAACTATAAAGTGAAGGCAAATGATCACATTACAGCAACCTTTGAAGATGAAATGGAATTAGAAGCACAACCAGAAGAGATGGATTTAGACATTCGTTATGAAGATAGCGATGTTATCGTCATCAATAAACCAAAAGGAATCGTGGTTCATCCAGCTGCTGGAAATCAGAGAGGAACATTAGTCAATGGATTGTTATATCATTGCAAAGATCTTTCTGGAATCAATGGTGTGTTAAGACCAGGAATTGTGCATCGTATTGATAAAGATACAACAGGTTTATTGATTGTTGCTAAAAACGATCGTGCTCATCAAGCATTGAGTAAACAATTACAAAGTAAAACAGTGAATCGTTTATACTATGCATTGGTTCATGGCGAAATCAAACATGACTTTGGTACAATTGATGCACCAATTGGACGTGATGTGAAAGATCGTCAAAAGATGGCTGTTACGGCAACGAATTCGAAAGATGCACGTACGCATTTTAAAGTGATTGAACGTTTTAAAAACTATACATTAGTTGAATGTCGTTTAGAGACTGGAAGAACACATCAAATTCGTGTGCACATGCAATATATTGGACATCCAGTCGTTGGAGACGAAAAATATTCTTATCGTAAAACAATGCAAACAAATGGCCAGTTGTTACATGCTCATCAATTAACTTTTGTTCATCCAACAACAAATGAAAAAGTAACTGTAGAAGCAGAATTACCGAAACAGTTTGCCGATGTCTTAGAAATGTTAAGAGAAGAACAGAGGTAGTTTCATGTCGATGACAAAAAATGAATTTTTTAAATATGAATTACTTCATTACTTTGTAACGAAACACCAATATCAGGTCATTCGTGTCAACAATAATCTCAATGATTTATGGCTTGCGAATGCTCATGCAAAGTATCCAATTATTCGTATTAGTTCTGATCAATCCATCACGCAAGAAACATTAGTATTAATTAAAAATATCGTGGATATGATTAGTGAATTGATCTCATGCAAAAAAGACTTATTAATTGTTGATCTTGCAGAGCAAGCTTCGGTGTATCAATTACCGAATATGAAATATTGTCATGTCACACCAACAGATATCAGTAATCAAGAAGTAAGTAAAGAGTTTGGTAATTTATCGTTATTGTTAAAGGACCATGAAAATCGTCAAGAGATGGCTTCAGAGTTATCAAAAGAAATTGAGTTAGCACAAAAAGCAAATGAAAAACGTTTTATCAAAGATACGAAGAAACGTCTACGACCAAAACTTTCTTATCTTTTCATTGCACTAAGTGTACTCTTTACACTGTTTATGATTTTGATTAGAACAAAGACTGTCGAAGTGATTCCTGCTTTAGTTGCCAATGGGGCTTATTACAAGGCGAATGTCGTAGCAGCTCATGAATATTGGCGCTTATTTAGTGCGGCATTTGTCTATCCTGATATTTTCACGTGTGCATTGATGTTATGGATTTTCTATCGTGTTGCAAAACAATGCGAGCCTTTATATAAGAAAAAAGAAATTATTCTATTATCGCTTGGATCAATTCTTGTTGGTTATGCAAGTGTTATGATTTCCGATGGAAACGTTGTAGCCTTTGGAGCAGGTTCTCTGATTTGGGGATTAACAGGGGCATACTTCGTGGCGATGATTAGTTCAAAAGCATACCGCATTCCGCTGATTATGATGGAGATGGTTCGTATCGGTATGTTTGCAATCTTTAGTTGGACATTACCGGGTATGTCTATCATCGGACATATCAGTGGATTATTATTTGGTGTATTATTCTCTTGTAGCGTCGTTGCAACAACTGTGATCAAACCATATGTTAAGCATATTCGAAATGCATTAGTGCTATTCGTATGTATGCTTGTCGTTGCTTGCTTCTATGCAAGAACAAAAATTTCATATGATCCAACATTTGATCAAAGTGTTACGAAAACATATCAAACGATACACTTAGATGGCTATGCCAAATATTTAGAATCATGCTATGAAAAAGCATATGGAATGGAGTAGTTATATGAAAAGAACAGATGTATTAACTTGGGATGAATACTTTATGGGGCTAGCCCATTTAAGTGCAAAACGTAGTAAAGATCCAAATACGCAAGTCGGTGCTGTGATCGTGAGTGATGAGCATCGTGTTGTAAGCATTGGATATAATGGATTTCCAAATGGATGTAGTGATGATGATTTTCCTTGGAGTCGCGAAGGAGATTTCTGCTGTACGAAATATCCTTATGTTGTCCACGCAGAATTAAATGCGATTTTAAATAGTAAGCATGATTTACGAGGATGCAGTATTTATGTATCTTTATTTCCATGCAATGAATGTGCAAAAGCAATTATTCAAAGTGGAATCAAACGCATTGTGTATGAATCAGACAAATATGCGAATACGGAATCTACGATTGCAAGTAAACGCATGTTAGAAGCTGCAGGTGTAGAATTGGAGCAATTACCATACTGCATCAATTTACGTGTAGAAAAAACAGATAATCATGAATTATAAAAAAAGAGATTTTCGCAATCTCTTTTTTTTATTCCATTGTCTTATGTAATGCTTTTTTTGTATTTGCGAAATGTAACTTAGCAACTTTGCGTAATTCTTCTTCACCATAACGCTTGACAAACAACGCAATGGCTTGATCTACTTTGCTTCCAGCACCTTTTGGAAAGTCAAAGTCATATTGTTCACACATCTTGTCAAAGGCTAGCAAAAAGGCATAGCGGGCAATGATGGAACCGGCCGCAACGCTTAAATATTTATTTTCTGCTTTTGTTTCAAAGTGAATATCATAGACAACATCGTTCACATTGTTTAAATAACGATAATATGATTTTGCTTGAACGAACTGGTCAATGATACAAAACTTTGGTAAGCCTTGTAATTTTCGTTGAAGATGGACAAAGGCTTGATTGTGTAAACGTGATTTGATCGCTACCATGTTGTAGTTTGGATGAATCGCATTATATTTTTCATTGTTTAATACTAATAGGCTATATGTTAATCGTTTTGTCAACTGTGGTCCTAATTCTCGTATACGCTCATCGGTGATTGCTTTTGAATCTTGAATTTCAAGTTCCCTTAAAAAGTCGCAATCTTCTTGCGTGACACAAGTTGCACAAACTGTTACAGGACCAAAGTAATCTCCTGTTCCAACCTCATCACTACCACATTGCGGATAAATTTCTGCCTGTGTTGGTGCTGGATGTTCTTTCTTTTTCTTGCTTTTCGTCACACAAGTATAACCATCTGCATAAAAGTCTGCATCATTTCCTTGAAAGACAACTTTGCCTGATGTATAGGCTGTGATGGTACAACCTTCCACTTTTAATTGAAATTGTGCATAGGGTGGTGTCTTACAAACCTTTGCATCTTTGAATTTTTCTTTTAGAGCAAATTGTTCTTCTTTGCTTAAACAAATTGTTTTTGTACTCATAACAAGCCTCCTAACTGTTCCATTTTATCATGCTAGTAAAGATGTGAAAAGGCAAAGTGTGAAAAAAGTAGAGTGAAGACCATTACGAGTTAGACAAGTGTATCTAAAATGTGATAATATAAAGTAATGATAGGAGATGGTGTTATGGTAAGTATTTATTTATTTGTCGATGTTGCAATCCTAGGCCTTATGTTAGGATTATTTATATATGGTAAAAAATTAGGGATTATTTGGAAATTGGCCGGTTATTTATTTGTGGTTGCTTTATTATGGCTAAGTTGGCAAATCAGTGGACTTTTTGTAAAGATTATTGATTTAACTCCATTAGCAAGTCTTATCATTGGACCTGTGACAAGTGTGGTGAATAAATTCTTTGGACAATTTGATTTATCAACGCTTGATTGGAATCGTCTATTGATTTGTGGAATCATCTTCTTAGTATCTAGTATGTTTTTAATTTTAAAACAACCAATTAAAAATTTGGCTTCTAAATCATCTCTGAAATTTCCACTTTCATTTACCATTGGAAGTGTTTTAGGCCTATTAGAAGGTTTAATCTTAGTATTATTCATATATAAGGTTATGGTGATGTTAAACCTAAATTTAACAAATGATTTAATTGATCATACACTGTTTAAATTTGTTGGATCAATTTATGATTACATCATGAGTGTCCTTCAATGGGTTGTGAAATCAATTTAATAATAAAAAGTGAAAAAGGAGAACAAAGACATTGAAAAATGTCTTTTATTGATAGTTATGAAAGAATATTATGAATCATTAGAATTACAAGAAGTCAAAGAACAAATTGCACGCCATTGCTTGTTTTCATTAGGAAAGCAACGTATTCGCTCTTTGACGCCTACCTTTGATCGATTATTTGTAGTTCGTGAATTAGAGAGAACGAAAGAAGCATTACAATTAGTCTATCGTTATGGAAATATTCCTTTTTATGGGGTTTATGATTGTGGTGCAGCATTAGAAGATGCAAGAAAGAATCGTACATTATCTTGTATGGAATTGCGTCGTATTGCGGATTTGATTCGTGCCGTTGAACACGTTCATAAGTATTTTAAAGCAAGTGAATTAGAAACACCAAGACTACAAGAATTAGTTGATTCATTTGAGGAACCGATGCCTGTTGCTTTATCCATCGAATCTTGTGTTTCAGCTAGCTATGAAGTCATGGATCGTGCTAGTAGAACGTTAAAAGAATTACGCAAGTCTATTCGTATGTGCGAAGCGGATATTAGTAAAGAAGCACAGCGCTTTATCGCAACCCATGGCAATGCTTTGATGGATACGATTACGACGATGCGAAATGATCGTATTTGTGTATTAGTAAAAATTAGTGAAAAGAACTCCATTGATGGATTTATTCATGGAGAGAGTGCATCTGGACAAACAGCTTATATTGAACCAAAATCACTATTGATTTTAAACAATCGATTACAAAGCTTAAAAAGCCAGGAACAAGAAGAAATTGCACGTATTTTATATGAACTAAGTCAAGAAGTAAAAAAAGTTGCATTTCCATTAGAAAACAATTTAGATACCTTTGCTTGTCTTGATGAGATTTTCTCAAAAGCAATGTGGGCAAAAGAGAAAGATGGATGTGTCGCAACACTTGATTTTGATCATCACCACTTATATTTAAAAGAAGCACGTCATCCATTGATTGACGAAAAAAAGGTTGTTGCCAATACGTATGAATTAAAAGAACCCTATCATAGTATGATGATTACTGGTAGTAATACGGGTGGTAAAACCGTCACTTTAAAAACAATCGGTTTATTTGTAGTCATGACGATGTGTGGAATGGCAGTGAGTGCAAGTGAGGCAACGATTCCATATTTTAATGCCGTCTATGTCAATATTGGAGATGAACAATCCATTGCGGAATCCTTATCAACATTCTCTTCTCATATTTCTAAATTAGCTTATATTTGTAATCATGCGGATGCGCATTCCTTTGTCTTACTAGATGAATTAGGAAATGGTACCGATCCAAAAGAAGGGGAACCTTTAGCGATTGCCATCCTAGAAGAATTAAGAAGACGTCAGGTATCATTCATTGCAACAACGCACTATTCGGCTTTGAAAACGTATGCGACATCAAAAGAAGATATCTTAATATCAAGTGTTGAATTTGATATGGAAGCATTGCGACCAACCTATCGCTATATTGAGGGAATCAGTGGGCAATCCAATGCATTTGCGATTGCTTCTCGCTACGGTTTAGATCCTAGTATTATTGATGATGCGATGGATCGAAAGAAAGCAAATGCGACAGCAAGTGATGTTGCGATGGAAAAATTAGAACAATTGACCATGGAAGTCGAAGAGAAAAAGCAAAAGCTTGATCTTCGTCTACAAGATGTCTACCAGCTACAAGCTTCTTTAGAACATGAAAAAGAGAAGTTTGAAAAAGAAAAAGAGGAACGTTTGGCAAAGATTCAAGAAGATGCGAAGAAAAAACTAGAAGAAACACAAGAAGAAGCAGAGTTGATTCTAGAAGAATTAAAAGCATTAAAAGCCGATGCAAAACCTCATGAAATCACCGAATTAAAATCAGCGATGAGAAATCTTGAAATTGAACAAGAAGAGGAAGAGGAACAAGAAGAGGAAATTTTTGCAGTTGGTGACTATGTAAAATTAAAGAAATTGAATTATTATGGAGAAATCATCTCCATGAATAAAGATAAAGTTTGTGTATTAGCAAATGGCATGAAGATGAATACGACGGTAAAAGATATCGTTCATGAAAAACGCAAAGTGGTTAAGAAAAAATCAAAAGGATATGCAAAAACAACCGTTTCTTCTTTCTCAATGGAATGCAATGTCATTGGTATGCGTGTAGCGGAAGCTATTCCAGTCATTGATAAATACTTAGATAATGCCATTCTTGCGAAAGTGTACCAAGTGCGATTAATTCATGGAATGGGAACTGGTAAATTACGAAAAGGCGTCCATGATTATTTGAAACATAACCAACGAGTAGAAAGTTATACAATGGGAGGTCAAGGCGAAGGTGGTCTTGGTGCAACTGTTGTGAAATTAAAACATAAAGGAAAATAAGACCCATGGCAAATATGGCAAACATATCAGATAAACTAGCCATCCTACCAGCTCTTCCAGGCTGTTATCTGATGAAAAACAAAGATGGTGAAATCATCTATGTTGGGAAAGCAAAAAAATTAAAAAATCGTGTTCGACAATACTTTGTGGGAGCACATGATTTTAAAACGACAAGATTAGTTGCAAACATTGATGACTTTGAATATATTGTGACAGGTAGTGAAAAAGAAGCCTTGCTTTTAGAAATCAATTTGATTAAGAAACATACACCACCTTATAACATCATGTTCATGGATGATAAGACTTATCCATACATCAAATTGACAAAGGAAAAGGCGCCGGTGTTACGTGTGGTGCGAAATACGAAAGACAAACATGCGGAATACTTTGGCCCATTTCCAAATAGTAGTGCGGCATGGGATACGATGAAATTATTAAATCAATTATATCCATTAAGGAAATGTCGTCACTTACCAAAACGTGCTTGTTTATATTATCATTTAGGACAGTGCTTAGCACCTTGTGTAGAAGATGTAGATTCAAGTGTATATGCTAAGATGGCAATTGATATTCGAAAGTTTTTAAAGGGTGATGTCAAAGACATCATTGCGAAGTTGAAAGCAGAAATGCAACAAGCAAGTGAGGATTTGTTGTTTGAAAAAGCACAAGAAAAATTAAATTTGATCCATGCGATTGAACATGTGACGGCTAAACAACAAATTGATTTTAAAGATCACAAAGATCGGGATGTGTTTGGCTATTATGTTGATAAGGGATATATATCGATCCAAGGATTCTTTATTCGCGGAGGAAAGCTATTAGAGCGAGAATTGAGCATTCAACCTCTATTTGAAGAGGAAGAAGAAGCCTTCATTTCTTTTATTCTACAGTACTATGAAAAGAATCCATTACCACAAGAAATTTTATTACCAAAAGACTATGAAATTGAAACCTTACAGGATATCCTACAAGATGCAAAAATTATACAACCGATGCGTGGAGATAAATTAAAACTTGTTGAGATGGTATTGAAAAATGCTAAAAATGCGCATGAACAAAAATTTGAATTAGTAGAGCGAAAAGCAAATAGAAAACAAGAAGCGATGAAGGAATTATCGGCTTTATTAAAGAAAGACATTCATCGTATTGAATTGTTTGATAACTCGCATATCTCTGGGACATTCAATGTCAGTGGGATGGTTGTCTTTAAAGATGGGGAACCATCCAAACAAGATTATCGTATGTTTCGTCTAGCGGAGTATCGCTCGGACTTAGATTCCATGAAAGAAGCTGTGTATCGACGCTATTTCCGCGTTTTAAAGGAACAGGGCGCATTTTGTGATCTATTGATTGTCGATGGTGGGTATTTACAAATTGAGGCTGCTAAAGAGATTATCGAAGCATTACAAGTGCCTGTTACGATTTGTGGTCTTGTGAAAGATGATCATCACCATACAGCAAACTTAATGGATGTCAACGGAAACATTCTTCCAGTGCAACGAGATTCTTCTCTTTTCTTCTTATTGACTCAGATGCAAGATGAAGTCCATCGTTTTGCAATTACCTATCATCGAAAGTTGCGTAAAAAAGCGATGACAAAATCCATTCTTGATGAAGTCGAGGGTATTGGAGATGTAAGAAAGAAAGAAATCTGGAAGAAATTCAAATCGTTAAAGAAATTAAAAGAAGCAACGGTTGATGAATTAGCAAGTGTTGTTCCTTATGCGGTTGCGCAAAACTTATATCAAGTCTTGCATATGAATGAAGAAGATATGCAAATGGATGAAACGAAAGAGTGATTTTGTAATCTTTTTCATTTTTATCCTATGAAAGACATGATATAATAAGAACGAGGTGTTATATATGAAGATTAAACGCGCTCTTTTCATTTTGATATTAATTGTCTTATTTGTCATTTGTTTGACAAAAATGAATGAATCGTATGATGACTTAGGTCGTTATCAATTCGAACTTACAGAAGAAGAACGAAAACTTGTTCTTGATCAGTTCTCTACTGAAGACATTAATTATCTAGTTGAACAGCAAATTGAACCAAAACAATTTTTGCCTTATCTATTAGTAGATGGCTTTGATTTATCTAATACAAAGATGTATAACATTGCATATCGGATCCAATCAGAAAGCAAGGAATTCATTGTTAACTTTATCAATAAATATCGTTCACATTTAAGTTATAAAACAATTGAAGATGTACTGAGTCATTATTCTTATAACTTATTGATGCGCTTCTTTGATGAAGGGGATGGCTTCTTAGAAAACCCTACGTTATTACCGAATCCTACGGATTTATTAGCTCATCTAGAAAGTTCACAAACGCTTTATCATTATGAACCAACTGATTTAGTATCCATCAATGATTTGCCACATCGTGCGATTGAAACCGGAAACGATATCCTAGTTCGTAAAGAAGTAGTTAAACCTTTACATGCACTTGCGAATGCAATGAAAGAAATTGAAGATGCTCCATTTGGGAACATGGAAATTATTGCAGCTTATTTATCATTCGAAAATCAATATATTTTATATGATATTTCGAAAGAACGCTTTGGGGATGATATTGATGTTTACTGGGATGTACCAGGAAGAAATGAATATCAATTAGGCTATACGATTCAATTATCACCAAAAGAAGATAAGAAAAAAGATGATAAAAAAGATGATAAAAAAGAGAATAAAGATGATAAAAAAGAAAAAGATCAAAAAAAGAAAAATAATGAGAAACGAGAGCAAGCTGTATGGCTACAAGAAAATGCTTATAAATATGGATTTGTAATACGTTATCCAAAAGATAAATTAGAAGTGACAGGAAAAGAATATCAACCATATACACTTCGCTATGTTGGTCAAGATCTTGCAAAATATATGTATGATCATAACTTAACAATCGAAGAAGTAAATCTTCAAGATATGGAATAAAAGGGGAATCTTAGGATTCCTTTTTTGTGTAAGATATATAGACAAGAAAATAGGATTGTCAAAAAATTTTTAATACGATTCTAATAATCTACAATCGTGTGGTTAACCAGGTTGTCCTAAATGTGCATATGTT
>SAMEA104404100__coassemble_360_pt1 | contig 52991 bp, 43 predicted proteins | sample SAMEA104404100__metabat2_high_PE_039 | metagenome-assembled genome bin SAMEA104404100 (sample SAMEA104404100) | Balaenoptera acutorostrata | reverse complement strand
TCGTTGAGTGCCCGTTAATAATACATCATACTCTAACTAAAGTCAACACTTTTTTTATCTTTTTTTAACTTTTTCTTCACTTTTTTTCACTACTTTTCTTAAATGCTATTAAAACCTTTTATTTATCGGCTTTTGGAACACTTTCATTCCAATTTCAATTGTTTAAAACACTCTGATCTTCTATTTTTAATCTAGTTTTTTACTATTTTCTTTTAATCAAAATATTTATCTTTTTTCATATCACTAAATTTATTGTTTTATCTTTACCCTTTATCTTCATTTGCCTCCTTGTTCCATGCATTACAGCTTATTTCTTATATGTTATTCAAAAATCCAGGAATTCCTCTTAAATGCGCTCTAATAGGCCTTATATGGCGTATTAAGGGTATTTGCAAGGATTCACTCATCATTCTGTCAGATCAACTCTATCATCATTCTATTCATTTCTATGACCTTCTACGCAACGATTCTACTCATATGTGGAAAACTTTTTATACTGTTCAGTTTTAAACCTGTGTACTCAACTTTAACATAAAAAAAGAGCTCTTATTTTCATAAGAACTCTAGTTTTAATCTTATTCTTCGATCATTTCTTCAACAGCATCTTCTACATGTACAGTTGGTTCTTCGTCAATCATCTTCTGAATCATATCTTGTGAATATTTTTCAGGAGCTCCTGCGAATGAATTGAATTGATCATCTTCTTCTTTAGTATTACGAGCAATACGTTTTTGACGTAATTCTTCTGCTTTTTCGTGAACTAAAGCGTTTGTTGGACGATCAGCTTTACATCCAGTACCTGCTGGAATCAATTTACCGATAATAACGTTTTCTTTTAGACCGATTAAGTAGTCTTTCTTACCTTTGATTGCAGCATCTGTTAATACTTTTGTAGTTTCCTGGAATGATGCAGCTGATAAGAATGAGTCTGTTTCTACAGATGCTTTAGAGATACCTAATAATACAGGTTTAAATGTAGCTGGAGTTTTTCCACTTAATAAAGCCTGACGGTTGATTTTTGTAATTTCAGTTAATGAGATTTGAACTCCTGGGTTCAATCTTGTGTCATTTCCTTCTAATACAACAACTTTTCTTAACATCTGACGAATCATAACTTCGATATGTTTGTCACTGATTTCGATACCCTGGCTAGCATATACTTTCTTAACTTCTTTTAAGATGTAGTTTTCAACCTGTTTAACACCAGCAACTTTTAATAATTCTTTAGGATCTACTTGACCTTCAGTAATTTTGTCTCCGGCTTCAACATGAGTACCAACTTTCATCCAAGGACGAATCGCCTGGATTAAAGTAACTTTGTGAGTGATTTCTTCTTTGTCGTTAGCAACAACAACTTCGTATCCTGTATCGATCTGAGTGATTTCAGTGATTTCACCAGAAATCTGAGCTAATACAGCAACACCTTTTGGACAACGAGCTTCGAATAACTCTTCGACACGAGGAAGACCCTGAGTGATGTCTCCACCGTCAGCACTCGCAACACCACCGGTATGGAATGTACGCATTGTTAACTGAGTACCTGGTTCACCGATAGATTGTGCGGCCATGATACCAACAGCTTCTCCAACTTCAACATCTTTACCTGTAGCCATGTTACGTCCATAACATTTTTTACATACACCGTAGATTGATTTACATGTGAAGGCACTACGGATGAACATACCTTCAACACCTGCATCAACGATTTGTTGAGCGATTTTTTCAGTAATAAATTCATCACTTTCGATGATAACTTCTCCAGTTTTTGGATTTACTACTTCTTGTTTAGAATAACGACCAACTAAGCGATCATAGAATGACTCGATAATTGTGTTTGTTTTGCGATCAACGATAGCTTCAACCCAATATCCTTTATCAGTTCCACAGTCTTCTTGTTTAACAATAACGTCCTGTGCAACGTCTACTAAACGACGTGTTAAGTAACCAGATTCGGCAGTTTTTAACGCTGTATCGGTTAACCCTTTACGTACACCGTGCGTAGAGATAAAGAATTCGGATACGTTTAATCCTTCACGGAAACATGAGTAGATTGGAACCTCGATGATACTTGGAACATATTCACCTTTAGCAGATTTCGATTGAGATGGTTTTGCCATCAATCCACGCATACCTGCTAACTGAGTAAAGTTTGAAGTATTACCACGGGCACCAGAAACGGCCATCATGTTGATTGGGTTTTTACGAGGTAAGTTTGCTAACAATTCACCGGCGATATCATCTTTAACGTCTGCCCATAATTTATTAAGGTGACGTTCCCATTCTTGCATTGTTAATTTACCTTTTTTACGTAATGTTTTTAATTGTTCGGCTTTTTCTTTACCGTATTCAACGTGTTCTTCTTTATGAGGAGCAACTTCGATGTCACTTAATGAAACAGTGATACCAGCAACTGTTGAATATTTAAATCCGTTATCTTTGATTTGGTCAAGGATTTCAGATGTTTTTGTAGTGCTATAACGTTTGAACACTTCACCGATAACTTTTCCAAGGTCTTTTTTCTTTAAAGCACCATTGATTGGTAAGTTACGGATTGCTTCTTTTACGTCTTTACCTTTTTCAAGGAAGAAACGATCTGGTGTCGCTTTGAAGTTTTCAGCACTAACTTCATTTAAATATGGGAAGTCTGCAGGGAACATGTTATTGAAGATTACTTTACCAACAGTTGTTAATAAGTATTTTTCATTTTGTTCGTCTGTAAAACTTGTTTTATTTAATGCACTTGCAGGAACTGCGATACGAGAGTGTAAGTGAATTTGTTGTGTTTGGTACGCAATCATAATTTCATTAATTGACCCGTATACGTGTCCTTCGTTATTACCATAACGTTCCCATAGAGCAGCTGATTTAGGGCAGTCAACTGCAGCATAACGCTGCGCTTCTTCGAAGAATTCTTCTGCAGTTTCTTCCATTGTTAAATAGAAGTTACCCATAACCATATCCTGACCTGGAGTAACGATTGGTTTACCATCCTTAGGACCAAGGATGTTGTTTGAACCAAGCATCATGATTAATGCTTCGGCTCTTGCTTCTTCACTTAATGGTAAATGGACGGCCATCTGGTCACCATCGAAGTCGGCGTTGAACGCTGTACATACTAATGGGTGAAGACGTAATGCACGTCCTTCAACCAATTTTGGTTTGAAGGCTTGGATACCTAAACGGTGAAGTGTCGGTGCACGGTTCATCAAGATTGGATATCCATCGATAACACTTTCCACAATATCCCAGATACGTGGATCTTGGCGATCGATTAATTTTTCTGCTGTTTTAGGGTTACTAGCAATTTCGCGGTTTACGATTTCGTTGATAACGAATGGTTTAAACAATTGAATTGCCATTTCACGAGGAATACCCATTTGGTACATTTTTAAGTCTGGTCCTACCGCGATTACAGAACGTCCTGAGAAGTCAACACGTTTACCTAATAAGTTCTGACGGAAACGACCTTGTTTACCTTTTAATGAGTGAGATAATGATTTTAATGCACGTCCACCAGCACCAGTGATTGGTTTTGAACGACGACCATTATCAATTAAAGCATCCACTGCTTCTTGTAACATACGTTTTTCGTTTTGTACGATGATTGCAGGAGTTCCTAACTCTAACAATTTTTTCAAACGGTTGTTACGAGTAATAACACGACGGTATAAGTCATTTAGATCACTTGTAGCAAAACGACCACCATCTAGTTGAAGCATTGGTCTTAAATCAGGTGGAATAACTGGAACTACAGTTAGTACCATCCATTCTGGTTTGTTATCAGAATTACGGAAAGCTTCAACAGTGTCTAAACGTTTGATTAATTTCTTACGTTTTTCACCTTGTGCGCTTTCTAAGGCATCCTGAATGTTTTTGTATTCTTTTTCTAAATCAACTTCTTTTAATAAAGTTAATGCAGCTTCAGCACCAGTCTGAGCAGTAAAACTGCCCGGACCATATAGTGCCATATATTCACGATATTCTTTTTCAGATAAAACTTGTTTGTATTCTAAGTTTGTATCTTTAGGATCTGTTACAATCCATGAAACGAAATATACTACTTCTTCTAATTGTTTTGGTGTTACATCTAGTAACAATGCCATACGGCTTGGAATCCCACGCAAATACCAGATATGTGCTACTGGTGCTGCTAATTCGATGTGACCCATACGTTCTCTACGAACGCTTGATTTTGTGATTTCTACACCACAACGATCACAAACAACACCTTTATAACGAACTTTTTTATATTTTCCACAGTAGCATTCCCAGTCTTTACTTGGACCGAAAATACGTTCACAGAATAATCCGTCACGTTCTGGTTTTTGAGAACGATAGTTAATTGTTTCTGGTTTTTTTACTTCACCATGACTCCATTCATGGATTCTTTCAGGAGAAGCTAAGCTTACCTGAATTGAGGCAAAATCATTAACACTCATCTACTACGCCTCCTCTACTTGATCATCGTCAATTGAAATTTCATCATCGAAATCATCAATGCTGTCTTCGTCGTCCATTACTAGTTCGTCTTCAGCATCGACTTCTTCATTAATATCATTGATATCTTCTTCACTTGCTACTTCTTCAGCTGGTACTGGAGGAAGAGCAGTTGCTTCGCTAGAATCATCTTTGTTGATATCTACTTCGTTTCCATCTTCATCAAGCATCTTCACATCGATTGCTAATGCTTGTAACTCGTGTTTTAATACACGGAATGATTCTGGAATACCTGGTTCTGGAATGTCTTTACCTTTGATAATTGCTTCGTAAGTTTTTGTACGTCCAACAATATCATCAGATTTAACAGTTAAGATTTCTTGTAATGTGTGTGCTGCACCATATGCTTCAAGTGCCCAAACTTCCATTTCTCCAAATCTCTGACCACCATTTTGAGCTTTACCTCCTAATGGTTGTTGTGTAACTAATGAGTAAGGTCCTGTAGCACGAGCATGTAATTTATCGTCAACCATGTGGGCTAACTTGATCATGTACATAACACCTACTGAAATACGTTCATCGAATGGTTCCCCAGTACGTCCATCATACAATACCTGTTTTCCATCAACAGTCATGTTTGCTTCTTTCATGATGTCGTTTAATTCTTGGTTGTTGATACCATCGAATACTGGAGTAGAGAATTTTACACCTAATTTCTTAGCTGCGTATCCTAAGTGGATTTCTAGTACCTGTCCGATGTTCATACGAGAAGGCACACCGAATGGGTTCAACATGATGTCGATTGGTGTTCCATCTGGCATATATGGCATATCTTCCACTGGTAAGATTTTAGAGATGACACCCTTGTTACCGTGACGACCGGCCATTTTATCCCCTTCAGAAATCTTACGTTTCTGAACGATATAAACTTTAACAGTTTCATTTACTCCTGGTGGTAAATCGTGTCCTTCACTGCGTTTGAATACGCGGATAGAATGAACGATACCTGCTCCACCATGAGGTACTTTCAATGAATTGTCACGTACTTCACGTGATTTTTCACCGAAGATTGCAAGTAATAATTTTTCTTCTGGAGAGATTTCGCTTTGACCTTTTGGAGTTACTTTACCAACTAAGATATCTCCTTCACGAACTTCTGCACCTACCATGATAATACCACGGTTATCTAAGTTACGACATGCAGCTTCGCTAACATTTGGAATATCTCTTGTGATTTCTTCAGGCCCAAGTTTTGTTTCTCGGCAGTCGATATCATATTCTTCAATATGAACAGATGTATACACGTCATCACGAACTAAACGTTCACTCATGATGATGGCATCTTCATAGTTATAACCATACCAAGTCATGTAAGCAATTGTTACGTTTTGACCAAGAGCAAGTTCACCTTTTTCCATAGATGGACCATCGGCTAAGATATCTCCTTTGTCAACACGTTCCCCTTTGTTTACGATTGGGCTTTGGTTGATATTTGTTCCGTTGTTTGAACGTTGGAACTTACGTAAACGATATTCATGACGTTGTCCATCATCACCGCTGATAACGATACGTTGAGCATCTACATATTCAACATATCCATCTTCTTTGGCAACAACACCAACACCAGAGTCTTTTGCGATTTTGTATTCGATACCAGTTCCTACATATGGTGAATGTGGTTTCAACAATGGTACGGCCTGACGTTGCATGTTGGCACCCATTAAGGCACGAGAAGCATCGTCATTTTCTAGGAATGGTACACAGGCAGTGGCAACAGATACGATCTGTTTTGGAGAGACGTCGGCTAATTCAACTTCTTCGCGTTTTGCGATGATTGTTTCACCAGCTTTACGAGCTACGACGTTTTCGTTGATTAAGCGACCACCAACAACCTCATTGGCCTGAGCGATTACATAATCTGCTTCGTCATCTGCAGAAAGATAAATTGCTTCATCTTCAACAGTTCCGTCTTCTTTTACAATACGATATGGAGTTTGGATAAATCCATATTCGTTGATTTTTCCATAAGATGTTAAGTTAGAAATCAAACCGATGTTTGGTCCTTCAGGAGTTTCGATTGGACAGATACGACCATAGTGAGAACTATGAACGTCACGTACTTCGAATCCTGCACGATCTCTTGTTAAACCACCAGGTCCTAATGCTGAAATACGACGTTTGTTTGTTAATTCAGCAAGTGGGTTTTGTTGATCCATGAACTGTGATAACTGAGAACTTGAGAAGAACTCTTTAATAGCAGCAGTCAATGGACGAATATTTGTTAATTTTTTAGGTGTTAAAGTTGCAGTTTCTGCGATTGACATACGTTCTTTAACAACTCTTTCCATACGGCTTAAACCGATACGGAATTGGTTTTGAATCAATTCACCAACAGAACGAATACGACGGTTACCTAACATATCGATATCGTCAGTTTCTCCAATACCTTCCATAACATTTAAGTTATATGCATAGAATGCATACATATCAGAGATTGTAATAGTGTGTTTGTTTGCGAATGGATCATTACCAATAATATTGATCACAGCTTCATCTTCAGTACGAATTGTGATTTCTTGAACAGCAGCACCAACTAACCATGCACACATTGCTTCTCCATTGTACACACGATTACGGATTTCTTCTTGTTCGCTAGCAGATAAGTTTGCTTGTTTATGACGAGGTAAATATCCTTCTTCGAATAAGTCACCATCTTCATTTTCTAAGTCATTTCCATCCATATCAGTAATACGCCCAATGGCATACATACGTTGTCCATAGTTTAATACTGCAGTTACATTTTCATCTGTTAATGCTACTTGTTTGGCAATAATTCCACCATGTACATAGATAGTAAGGTTTTGTGCTACGATTGCAGCTACATCTTGTTGAGTAAGAACAGTTCCTTCGTATAATACGCGATCTTCTAATTCTACATCTTCAGCAAGTACACGACCTACTAATCCTAAGTTGTATTCAGCAGTTACTTCTACTTTATCAGGATGATTGAACAATGGATTGAATGGGAATGCATGTACGTGCATACCTTTTTTCAACTCTTTACGTAAGATATTTCTTTCGCTACGGTTGATCATTGTTCCACTAGGCATAAATACACTACCATCGCATGCAAGAATATCCATTGCTAAACGATGTCTATACATACGGTTAATAGCATTTAATTTTTTACCTAATTTGAAACGCCCAGCTTTTGTTAAGTCATAACGACGTGGATCAAAGAATTTTGCATTCATTAATGTAATAGATCCATCAAGAGTAGGGATTTCATCTGAACGTTGGTTTTCATAAATAGATAATAAAGCTTCTTGTGTAGTTTTCACTTTATCAGCTAATAATGTATTTTCAATTTCTTCATACTTTCCAAAATAAGAAGCATATAATGTAAGGTATAGATTCATGAACTCGCGATTTTCATCATCTTGAGCAACGTCTAATACGACATTTCTTCCCATTGCATTTAAGAAAGTTTTGATTTGTGTTGTATCATAAGGATCTTCGCTATAGTCTAAATCAATAGACATACCAACCGCTTTAAATAAGACAGATGAAAGCATCTTACGTTTACGGTCAATACTCATGCTTAAAACACGTCCTGTAGACGCTTTTTTCATTTCAGTCATGTATTCTAACCAAGTACCACGACTTGGGATTAATTCACATGCATATGAAACTTTTCCTGTTTTTTCATCATAACCAGTAGAGAAATACGCTCCTGGAGAACGCACAATCTGCGAAACAATAACACGTTCCGCTCCGTTAATAATGAATGTTCCAGTTTCAGTCATTAAAGGGAAATCTCCTAAGAAGACATCTTCCCATTTATTAATTACTTCACCAGTACTGTTGTCTGTTATTTCTAGTTCCATGCGTGCTTTCAATGGTGCCGCGAAGTTACATTCACGATACATTGATTCTTCTGCATTAAACTTTGGTTCACCAAATTCATAACCAGCGAACTTTAACTTGATATTTCCTCCATAGTTGCTAATCGGATAAATCTCGTTAAAAACTTCGCCAATTCCTTCGTTTTTAAACCACTCAAAAGAGTCTGTTTGAATTTCTACTAAGTTTGGTAATTCAAGGTGTCCACTAACTTTTGAGTAATCACGACGCTCCGCTTTTTTACCGGAAGCTACAATGCGATAAGGCTGTTTAGTATCCATGTGCTCCATCCTTTCTACTTTTCTTCAATAGTACTAATACGCAAAAAGATGCCCTTCTATATTAATGAATCGTTAATATTTTAGACACTTTTCCATAGTAGTATTATGCAATTTTATATGATATCAATGGTTTGTCAAATTGTCAATCTTTTTTCGCTTTTAATATGAAATATCCCTTTTCTTTGTTAATAATTGTACAATTTCCGAATATTTCTTTAATTTTATTCACAGCACTGTTAGCACCTTGCTGTTTACGGATAACAACCCATAGAGTTCCGTCACTTGCAAGATGATCAAAAGCTTTTTCAAAGATTTCATAGATGACTTTTTTACCGGCACGGATCGGTGGATTTGTCAAAATATCAGTATATGTATTCCCGGTTACCTGTGCATATACATCAGATTCATGTATATTCACTTCAACATGATTCGCTTCCGCATTAATTTTTGCCAACTCGATGGCACGTGGATTCACATCTACCATTTCCACTTTTGCATTTGGATAGTGCTTTTTGATAATAATGCCAATTGGTCCATATCCGCAGCCAACATCAAGAATATTGTCTTTTATTTCGTTTGTTTTTAATACTGTATTTAAAAACACCTGTGTTCCAAAATCGATACCGCCTTTGGAAAATACGCCATTGTCAGTTGTAAAAGTGTAATTAAAACACCAAAACCGGAAAGATAATTCCTTCCGGTTTTCTGCTAAATGACGATTATCAGTAAAATAATGATTCATCGTTATCCCGCCTTTTTAAAGTGACAAAAAGCCCGAAGGCTTTTTGTGTTCTTTTTAATTGTAAATGTTGTATTGGTTAAAATTATTTAACTTCTACAGTAGCTCCAGCTTCCATCAATGTTTTCTTGATTTCTTCAGCTTCTTCAGGAGCGATGTTTTCTTTGATTACGCTTGGAGTTTTGTCAACTAATCCTTTAGCGTCAACTAATCCTAATCCTGTGATTTCACGTACAGCTTTGATTACTTTAACTTTTGTTGCACCAACATCAGTTAATGTTACAGTTACTTCAGTAGGTCCTGCAGCAGCACCTGCATCAGCAACAGCAGCAACAGCAACTGGAGCAGCAGCAGTTACGTCGAATTTTTCTTCGATTGCTTTTACTAAGTCGTTAAGTTCTAAGATTGTAGCTTCTTCTAAATAAGCTAAGATGTCTTCGTGGTTTAATTTTGCCATTGTTTTTTCCTCCTAGTCAAAATATGGGCTCTGCGAATTAAGCAGCAGCTTCTTCTGTGTCAGCAACTGGTGCTGCACCTTCTTCTTCTCTTTTATCTGCAACAGCTTTAACAGCACATGCAAATTTACGTACTGGTGATTGTAAGCAGCTTAATAACATTGATAACATACCGTCGCGGTTTGGTAAGCTTGATAATTCTTTGATTGTATCAACACTAACTACTTTACCTTCAACGATTCCACTCTTTAATACTAACTTGTCGTGATCTTTAGCGAATTTTGCTAATACACGAGCAGGAGCAACTGCGTCTGGTCCAAATGCGATTGCGTTTGGTCCAACCAAGTCTTTGATTAAGTCGTGTGCACCTACTTCTTCAGCGGCACGTTGAGCTAATGAGTTTTTGTAAACTTTTAACTCTACTCCTTCTTCACGAAGGTCTCTACGCAATTCAGTTACTTCTGCAACACTCAATCCACGGTATTCAACTACTACTGTTGAATCTGCTTCTTTCATTTTTTGAGCAATTTCAGAAACAACTAATTTTTTGCTTTCGATGATTGCCTGGTTCATGAACTTCACACCTCCTGATTTATATGTAACAATATACCTTTCAAGAGAGATATAAAACACCCGCAGAAATACCACGGGTGAAAGTTTTAAAATCGTACTTGCTTTCTACCTCGGTAACATGATTAAGCTAAACGCCGTTACTGTCTATGGTATATTGATAACATTGATATAATAAACGCTTGTTTTTAGTTTGTCAACCTTATTTTACAATTTCAACATGGATTCCAGGACCCATTGTTGTAGTTAACACTAAGTTTTTGATATAAGCACCTTTTACTGCAGCTGGACGAGCTTTAGAAATTGTGTTATAGATTGCGTTAAAGTTTTCAACTAATTGGTTGTCTTCGAAGCTAACTTTACCGATCATTAAGTTAATGTTACCTTCTTTGTCAACACGGTATTCAACTTTACCTTTTTTGATATCTTCAACAGCTTTTGTAACATCCATTGTTACAGTTCCTGTTTTAGGGTTTGGCATTAAACCTTTAGGTCCAAGGATACGTCCTAATTTACCTAATTCACCCATCATGTTTGGTGTAGCAACGATAACGTCGAAATCAAACCATCCTTTTTTGATTTCTTCTAATAATTCTTTACCACCTACAAAATCTGCTCCAGCATCTTTTGCTTCTTGTTCTTTAGGTCCTTGAGTAATAACACAAACTTTTTGAGTTTTACCAGTACCGTGTGGAAGAACCATTGCTCCACGGATTTGTTGATCAGCGTGACGTGGATCAACATTTAATTTAAAGCTAACTTCAACAGATGCGTCGAATTTAGCAACGTTTGTTTCTTTTGCTAATTTAACAGCTTCAGCTACTGAATAAGATTTTGTGCGATCGATCTTTTTAGCAGCTTCTGTATATTTTTTTCCAAATTTTGCCATTTTACTTTACCTTTCGCCTTTCTTATCCTTCAAAACCATCGATTTTAATACCCATGTTTCTAGCTGTACCTGCAACAATGCGCATAGCAGCTTCAACATCATTAGCATTTAAATCTGGCATTTTGTATTCTGCGATTTCACGTAATTGATCAACAGAAATTGTAGCAGCAACCACTTTTTGGTCTCCACTAGCTGTTTTGATTCCAGCAGCTTTTTTAAGCATGTTTGATGCTGGTGTTGTTTTTAATACGAAATCAAAGCTTTTGTCTTCGTATGCAGTAATGATAACTGGTACCATATCTCCACCACGTTCTTTCGTAGCATCGTTAAATGCTGAACAGAACTGAGGCATATTGATTCCGGCAGATGCCAATGCTGGTCCTGGTCTAGCTCCTCCTGCAGGGAACTGAAGTTTACAAATTTTTGCAACTTTTTTACTCACAAGACACACCTCCTATATTTTGTTGTCTTATGCAGTGGTTTTTTGATGAAGGGTTGCTCCTTCTCCCACGCATTCAAAACATCACAGTTGTGATGCCTTTGTATTTTAATACGTTTCTTGCGTAAATGCAAGCTTATTTATAAACTATTTCGACTATTTTTTCTATCTACCAAAAAAAGTGCTATTTTCATGCATTTTATCGCATTTTTAGCACTTTTTTCTTCTTTTATTCTTTTACATAATGCATCAGCCAGCGGAATTGATACCCTTTGATGAAGCCTAATGGTTCCCTTACTTGTCCATAGACCTTGTAACCAACTTTCTCATAGCCTTCTTTGGCATGTGGGTTGATGTTGAGCACATCTAAGGTAAATTCACGATACTTAGTATGTTCAATCAAATACTGCAACAGGGCTGTAAAAATCCTTTTTCGACGATATTCTTTCTTCACTGCACAGAATTCTACATAACAAGTATCATCTAGAAAATGAAACGGCTTTTCGAATTCCTTTCTCAAATCCCATAAAGCAACTCGACCAAAAAACCATCCAAAGTTTTTCAGATAGGCATCCCTATCACATCTCATCGCGCGCTTCTTATTGTCATTGATCGCCGCAATACCAACAACATGATCATCTTCGATCGCTACATAAAACTGTGAAAGTTCAATTCCATTTTCCATTGCATTCGCAACGTTACACATATCTTTTGTTAAAACGGAAAAATCGCGTTCAAATGCTTCTGCAATCAATTCCGCAATTTGTCTTCTATCATTCTCCACTGCTAAACGTATATACATATTCTATCCTTTAAACTATTAATCTTCTTTATTCTATTCTATTATTCTATTAATCTAAAATGTGTCGATCCCATGGGCCATAAGCGTTTAATACCCATTTATGATCACCATTAGTAACCACAGACTTACAGTATTCACATTGACCACTGCTTGATAACTTAATGTCTGCACCGCAGTTTGGACATTTTGTTAAGGTGTCACTATAACTACCTTTGCTTTTTACACCATGACGACGAATGAAGGTTAAATCATAATCACGGATGTATGTCGTTGAAGAACTACCTTCAATCGTTTTACCATTATCATCGTTGACGACATAATCACGAATGGTTGCATGGATTTTCACATGAATACAATCATAGTCTCCATTTCTTTCATACTTCGCGATTTTCGTATCTTTGATCTTTTGATTCGTCAAACGATTCGTTTTTCTGTTTTTTACATATTCTTCTAATTGCTTAGCATGTACATGATACAAGGCATCACTTTCAATATTTCTCATCGTATCAAAGTCTTTATCTTGCCAAGCTCTTTGCACATTGAACCATACTTGATTGGCAAATTCTTTAAATTCTAGTGGACTAAACTCTTCATCGATGCGTTTGATTGCAGCAACTGTGGAATCCTCATCTAATCCTTTATTTTCTAAACGGTTAGCTCCGATGATCAAACCACAGAATACAACACCAAACAACCCCGATAACACAAGGACTGTACCTGGTGATGCATTGATGGTACCACCGCCATCATAATCATCATCATAGGAGCTAGAGTAATCTCCACCTCCTCCGCCGCCTCCGCCACCTGAGGAGCCGCCTCCAAAGGAGTTACCAACATCGGCATGAATTGGTTGTAAGCACAATAAACAAAGCATCATGCTCATCAATAGAAAACTGAGTGTTTTTCTTTTTTTCATAATTTTTCCCTTCTTCTGTATATTTCTACCTTTTTATTATAATCCGTATTTTCAGAAACCTTGAAATGTTTCTAAAAAGTCACAAATCATAAAAAAAATGCCAAACATTTCGTCTGGCATTGCTTGTTTATTTTTTAGGACTTCCACATTGTGGACAGAATTTCATATCTTCATCACTTGTGAATCCACACTCAGGATTGCTGCAAACAAAGCCTTGTGTTGGTTTTGGCTTTCCACATTCACTGCAGAATTTTCCTGTGTTTTCATGACCACATGAACATGTCCAATGATCTGCCTGTGGCTTTGGTTTTCCACATTCACTACAGAAGTTTCCTGTGTTTTCTTGGCCACATGAGCATGTCCATGCGCCTTCTTTTTTCACACCTTTTTTCGTGAATAATGGATTTTCTTCTTGTTGTTGCATCGCTGCTGTTAAGTTTGCATTTTGTGGTTGCATCACATTTGCCATACCCATACCTAAGAAACCATTTAATGCACCAGCATCATTGCTTGCGGCATTTTCTAAAGCATTTGCTTGTGCTCCAGCTAAACGTCCAGCAGCCACTCTTGCATCAGACATCATGATGGAATCATCAATCATTTCAATACGACTTCTAGATTGATCATCTGGTGTTACTTTGGCAATTGCTACAGATTCAATTTCCATTCCACGACGTTCTTTCCATTCTTCATCAAGTGTATCGTTCATGAACTTCGCAATCTCACGTTGACGTTTTGGCAAATCGTTGAATTGATATCCTTCATCACTACATTTTGCCAATGTTTCATCTAAGGCATTCACAAATTCTAAATCGCATTGTTTCATCAATTCTTCTTTTGTATACATGTCTTTGACATTTCCACAAACATTGCTGTAGAAACGAATTGGGTCTGTAATTTTAAATGTATAAGAACCAAAATAGCGAATATAAATACTACGATACGTTGGGTCATTATATGGCATTGGTGTAGCACTACCAAACTTATTATCAAAAATCTCTTTTAAGTTAATATAGTACACACGTTGATCTTTGCCTGGTGTTCCACCCATCGTGAATCGTTTACCAAATGTTTTAAAGGAATCGACTAATCCTTTAAATCCATTATCAAACATACTTGGTTCTGTTGATGTATTCCAAACGAATTGTCCTGGTTCTAATGTGAAATCAACCACTTTTCCATCTTCGACAATCAACATTGCCTGTCCTTCATTCACAGCAAACTTACTACCATTTGTAATGATATCTGGACTCGCTTTAGTATTGCTTCCGCTTGTTACTCGTTTCCTTCCTTTTTTAACTAATACTTGTTCGCTTAGTGAATCGCAGTAGAAATATTCAATCCATTGATCCGCTAATGTTGTTTTCGCACTATCAAGTGCTGCTCTAATTAATCCCATGTCGGTCCCTCCTTAGATTAATGCCATGGTCCATAGGAATTTAATACCCAGCCAAAATCTCCATTTGTAATAATAGACTTACAGTATTCACACTGTCCTGAACTTGTAACGGTCGTTGGTGCCCCACAGTTTGGACAATTCGTTACAGCAGTTCCTTCTTGTTGTGTTGTTTTTACACCTTTTTTACGAATAAATTCTAAATCATAAGAACGATGTGCATAATTTGTTCGACTTCCTTCTAATAACTGATTTGTCTCATCATCAAGAACAAAGTCTAATAAGCTTGCATCTAGTTTCACATGTACCACTTCAAAGTCTTCTTTTACTTGATAATTCGCAATAGTCACATTGCGAATATTTTGCATATTCAAGTAATTCGTCTTATGTTGATCAATATATTCTTGTAATTGACGGCTATGTACATTAAATAACGTATTACTTTCAAATGGACGAACACGATGCCAGTCTTTTTCTTCCCATGCTTCTTGCACGTTTAACCATACTTCTTTTGCATAGTTCTTGAAGTTTTCACTTGAGAAGTGTTCATCGTTTTGAATAATTTGAGCAATTGCTTTTTCTTCATTCACTTCTTGAGGTGGTTGATGATTCACATTATTTGCATTGCCTCCACCATGATACACCTTTGTTTGATTTCTGTTCTTATAAACCTGATAAATGATCACAGCGATCACAAGTAATAATACATATGGATTATCGGATAAGAAATATAATCCACTAATGGAAATTCCAGAACCACCAGAGTAGCCTCCACCACTTGATGAACTAGAACCGCCACTTCCTCCACTAAAGGAGTTTCCTACGTCTGCATATACAGGGTCTGCAAGTAGCACACAAACAACAAGTGCCACAACAAACACTGCCAAGATCCATAGAATCTTTTTGTTCTTCATCTTTTCGTTTCTCCCTTCTATGATGATGTACGTATGAAAAGCAAAAAAAGCATATCTAAAATGATAAGTAATTAAAAAAATTCTGTTTTATTATGATAATTGATTGTGATTCATACGCCTATATTCTGCTTTATTATACCAAACTCTATCTTTTGTCACAATACTAAAAAAGCTCTGCTATCTACAGAACTTCTTCATTTTCAATACTTCGATATCCACCTTGGCTTGTATCTGCTACGATATATCCATCTTCTAAGCAAATCGTTCTCTTCTTAAAACGATCCACAATTGTAGAGTCATGGGTAACCATGATGATGGTTGTATGTTCGACTTCGTTAATTTTTTCTAATAGATCCATAATTTCTGTCGACATTCCTGGATCTAGGTTTCCGGTAGGCTCATCCGCAATCAATACTTTTGGATGATTCGCAATGGCGCGTCCAATGGTTGCTCGTTGTTGTTGTCCACCAGACAGTTGTGTTGGAAAGGCTTTGGCCTTGTCTTCTAGAGAAACAAGTTCTAAGACTTCTTGCACACGTTTTTTAATATCGGCTCTCTTCATTCCAATCACTTCTAGCGCAAAAGAAATATTTTCAAATACGGTTAAGTTTGGCAATAAACGAAAGTCTTGGAAAACAACACCGATGTTTCTTCGATACAATGGTACTTTAGAATGTTTTAGTTTTCCAACATTATACCCTTCCACAAGCACGACACCCTTTGTTGGAATTTCTTCTCCATCGAGTAATTTAATGATGGTTGATTTTCCACTTCCCGTTGGGCCAATGACATAAACGAATTCTCCATCTTCGATTGTAAGATTCACATTATTTACAGCATGAACACCTTTTCCATAATCTTTTGATACATTTTCTAATCGAATCATCCTCCATCACTAACCCTTTCTTCTATAAACCTTCTATATAACTAAATCCTCGACCATGTACTTCATTGACATCACTCACGATGACAAAGGCTTCTTTATCCACATGGGAAATGACACGATCTAGAATCGGAAATTGCTTTTGTAAGACAACCATCATAATGACTGGTTTCTTTGTTTTTGTATAACCACCCGTTGCTTCTAAGATGGTTGCTCCACGATTTAAGTTTTGATAAATCTGTTGAATCATCTCTTCATGTTTATCTGAGATAATCATGACATTTTTCGCTTCATGACTTCCAATTGTCATCACTTTATCAATCACACGACCACAGATCCAAACAGATACTAGACCAATCATCGCTGCTTCAATACCATAGGTGCTAGCACCTAAGATGACCGTTGCCCCATCAATGCACATGACAAGGGTAGGTAGTGGAATATGGGTAAATTTATTAATGATCAACGGTGGAATATCCATGCCACCAGTACTTGCTCCTACTCGATATACGATGCCAATCCCAATTCCTGTACAAACACCTGCATAAATACTTGCAAGCAAAGGATTTTCCGTAATGACCACACCATTTGCCCAAATGCTTGTGAACCAGACAGCAAATGGATAAAACACAGCACTGATTACTGTTTTAAAAGCAAATGCCTTTCCTAAAATAATAGCTCCAAGTAAGAATAAACCAATCGTTAACGTATAGATGACAAGTCTTGGTGGTAAGTGGAAAATCGGTTGCAGGGCAACAGCAATCCCTGCTACTCCTCCAGATAAAATCTTGGAAGGTAACACAATGAAATTAGCTCCAATCGCAATCACAAAGTTTCCTAAAATTACCATGATAAAATCTTTTACTAGACTATATTTTTCTTTTTCCAAAATTGTTCATTCCTTTCAAATATCGCTCATATTATACCATGAAAAAGAATACTACCCTCTTTTTCTTTTACGAATAGAGGGTAGTTGTTTATTTTACTAAAGTTTTTAAATAGGCAAAGATAAAAGCATCCAATTCACCATCCATGACTCCTTGTACATCACTTGTTTCATAGTTTGTACGATGATCTTTGACCATGCTATATGGATGGAATACATAACTGCGAATCTGAGAACCCCATTCATTGGCCAGGACTTCTCCTTTGATTTCTGCAAGTTTTGCTTCCTGTTCTTCAATCATCTTCTGATACAAACGACTCTTTAATACACGTAATGCTTCTTCACGGTTTTCATGTTGGCTTCTACCATTTTGACAAGTCGCAACAAGGCCTGTCGGTTTATGGACCATACGAACAGCAGAATCAGTTTTATTAATATGCTGCCCTCCTGCACCACTTGCTCGTTTTGTTTCTACGATTAAATCCTCTGGTTTGATGTCAATTTCAATTTCTCCATTGAACTCTGGCATCACTTCTAAAGAAGCAAAGGATGTATGTCTTCTTCCACCGGCATCAAAAGGAGAAATACGTACCAAACGGTGTACCCCTTTTTCTGCTTTTAGATAACCATAAGCCATATCCCCTTCGACTAAGAAGGTAATGGATTTAATACCTGCTTCATCTCCAGGTTGATAATCTAACACACGAACACGATAGTCATGTTTTTCTGCCCATCGTGAATACATACGATAAAGCATATCGGCCCAGTCACAAGACTCCGTTCCTCCAGCTCCTGGATGCAGTTCTAAAATTGCACTTGAGTGATCATATTCATGAGATAGCAAGACTTGAATTTCAAAGTCATCAAACTGATCTTTTAATTCGACATATTCCATCTCAAACAATTCAAAGAGTTCTTCATCGAAGTCTTCTTTTAACATCTCTTGTGTCTCTTCTAGAGAATCTAACGATTGCTTTAAAGCATCGTATTCATCCACGACGCTCTTGATTCCATTTAAAGAGCGAATGACATGTTGGGCAGCATTTGGATCATTCCAAAAACCTTCTTCCATCGTCTTTGCACTGAGTTCTTCTATTTTATGACGTTTTGCAGTTAAGTCAAAGTGACTCACCAAGCTCGTTTAATTTTGCTTGATGAGCATCCACCCCCTGCCTTATTTCATATAGTTCCATCATTTATCCTTTCACTGTAAATTAAAGTCCTGCAGCTTCGCGATTAATTTGCATCTTCATTGTAAAGAAGACAACTTCACGCGCGATACGTCCTTGCATTTCTTCAAACATTTCATATCCTTCATTGATATAGGCTTGTAATGGATTGTTTTGTGCATATGCACGTAAGTGAATACCATTACGAAGTTTATCCATCATATCAATATGTTCTGTCCAGTTACGGTCGATGTTACGTAAGACGATTGCTTTTTCAACACGAGCAAATGTTTCACGTACTTCATCAATCTTATCATCGTAAATCTTAAAGATATAATCACTGATGAAGCGAGGTAAATCTTGTGCTTTCTTCATTTCTTCAACAGAAATGTTTTGTTCACTTTCAACACCTAACACTTCAAGACCTTGACGAATGCCATCATAATCAATGGTTGCATCATGTTTGCTTTGATCTGTATTTGCTTCCACAACATGTTCCATCACACGATCAATCATATCTTTTACGATACCGTGAACATCATCATTTTCAAGGATGTAGTTACGCTGTTCATACATGATTTCACGTTGTTTACGTAATACATCATCGTAGTCTAATAATTGTTTACGAATATCATAGTTATATCCTTCTACACGGCGTTGTGCTTGTGTAATTGATTTTGTAACCATTTTTGATTCAATTTGTTGATCTCCTAGAGTATCAAATAATTTTTCGAATTTGTCTCCACCGAAACGAATCATCAAATCATCTTTTAAAGAAACATAGAAACGAGAGAATCCAGGATCTCCTTGACGTCCACTACGTCCACGTAACTGATTATCAATACGTCTTGACTCATGGCGTTCACTACCTAAGACAGCTAATCCACCTAATGCTCTTGATTCATCTGTCAATTTAATATCGGTACCACGACCTGCCATGTTGGTTGCGACCGTAACGCTTTTTGGACGTCCTGCTTTTGCGATGATATCTGCTTCACGCGCATGGTTTTTCGCATTCAACACTTCATGAGGAATATGTTGACGTTCTAATAAGTTATGCACCAATTCACTTGCTTCTACAGAAATCGTACCAACTAGAACTGGTTGTCCTTTTTCATATAGTTCTTTAACTTCTTGAATTAATGCGTTGAATTTTAAACGTGGATTCGCAAAAATTGCATCTGGTAAATCTTGTCTAGCTACTGGGCGGTTTGTTGGAATTTCAATAACACGCATGTTGTAGATATCTAAGAATTCTTCTTCTTCTGTTTTTGCAGTACCTGTCATACCTGCTAACTTATCATACATACGGAAGAAGTTCTGATATGTAATCGTAGCAAGGGTTGTTGTTTCTTCTTTGATTGGTACGCCTTCTTTTGCTTCAATCGCTTGGTGTAATCCATCAGAATAAGCACGACCTGGCATTGTACGACCAGTGAAGGTATCGACGATGACGATTTCATCATCTTGTACTACGTATTCTACTTCATTTTTCATGATGTAGTTTGCTTTTAAAGCTTGTGTGATATGGTGAACTAATTGTGTATGTTCAATATCATATAAGTTTTTTACACCAAAGTAGCGTTCTGCGTTATGCACACCTTTTTCGCTTAACATGATTTGACGAGTTTTTTCATCAATTTCATAATCTTTTGGTTGTAGACGTTTCGCAAATAAATCTGCTTTTAAATATAAGTTTGCTGTTTTCTTCACACCACCACTAATAATTAATGGTGTTCTTGATTCATCGATTAAGATGGAGTCAACTTCATCGACAATCGCAACATTTAAGCCACGTAATACACGATCTTTTACATCCGTAACCATGTTATCACGTAAGTAATCAAATCCTAATTCTGAGTTTGTTGTATAAGTGATGTCACATGCATAAGCAGCACGTTTTTCACTTGGTGTTAACGGACGTGAGTTTACCCCTACGCTTAATCCTAAGAAGCGATAGATTTGACCCATCCACTCCGCATCACGACTAGCCAAATAATCGTTGACGGTGATGACATGCACACCTTGCCCACCTAGAGCATTTAAGTATACACACATTGTAGAAGTAAGGGTTTTACCTTCCCCTGTTTTCATTTCAGCAATATCGCCACCATGCATTGCTAAAGCACCCATGATCTGTACTTGATATGGATATTCACCAATGGTACGTCTTGCGGCATCACGCGCAACTGCGAATGCTTCTACTTTGATGTCGTCTAATGTTTCACCTTTTGCTAGACGTTCTCTAAAATACACTGTTTTATTTTTTAACTCCTCATCGGATAATGCTTTCATTTCGTCCGCTAAATCCATTACCTGTTGCGAAGTTTTTTCTAACCCATGTAAAATCTTTTTTTCTCCATTTAATAATCGTTCAATAAAATTCGCCATGAAACCCTCCGTTTGCCTCTATCTTTATAGATGGCATTTTAATTTATTCTAACATATATATGATGAAAGAAAAGTGTTTTTTCTCTATTTCACATTGTATCACAAATTTTTTATTTAATTATCTTAATTTCTTATTAATAAATGCTGAAAAACTATCAATAAACTATAAAAAAGCAGGCTTGAAGCCTGCTTCCTGACATATGTTATTCTTATAGCTTAACGATATTATGAGCTTGTAAACCTCTGTCAGTTTCAACTAGTTCGAATTCAACCATAGCGTCTGCATCGATTGTTTTGAAACCTTCCATCATTAATTGTGAATAGTGAAAGAATACATCTTTTCCATCTTCTAAAGTGATGAATCCGTATCCTTTTTCTTGATTAAACATTTTTACTTTTCCTTGCATTCTTAAATCCTGTACCTTTCTATGCGAATCCAACTGCATAGTCAAATTATAGTAATATTAATTTTAAAAATCAATGAGTTTTGACTATTATTTATTAAAAAAATTGCTATTTCTGTTGGAACTACAACAGATTACTATTTTTTTAACATATTCTTTATTTATAGGCTTTTTATTAACTTTCTATTTATGTGCTAAATAGAAAGTTTTGAAACATGTTGCGCTTGTAAGCCTTTGCTTGAGCGTACCATGTCAAATTCTACTTTCTGCCCCTCTTCTAAGCTTTTAAATCCTTTTGATAAGATATGCGAATAATGCACAAAGACATCCTGATGTCTCTCTGATAAAATGAACCCATATCCTTTTTCTGCATTGAACCATTTCACTGTTCCCTTCATAATTTCACCCTTTCTCTATGTCTAAGATCGTTCTTCATCCACTGATGTTCTTGGCATTGTTCAAGAAAATAGGGATGTGCACTTAAGACAATCGCTCGTATCGCATACGCATGTGGTTGTAGCAATTGATAGGCATGCAATAAGCTTGAACCACTCGTACATACATCATCGATGATCAATAGTGGTTTCTTTGGCAATGCCACATCATCATTGCGTTTGATCACATGTTTAATCTCTTTTCGTTTTTCCATGGATTGCAAGGATTGCTTATGATTGCTAGCTTTGTAAAAGGGTTCTACCATCTCTAGCTTGCAACCCTTAAGCATCTCCTTGACTGGTAAAAATCCTCGCTCCATCATCTTTTCTTTGCTTGATGGCAATAAGACGATAGCATAGTTTTTATAACGTCTCTGTATCCTTTTGATATCATCGAAAAAGAAGACATGCTTCAGTGCAATATCTCTTGCTTCTTTATACTGAAAAATCATGGATTGAAAGAACTCGTTGTACTCATACAACATAAGAATTTCTAATCCTTGCACACAGGCTGTTTGCATGATGCGATGCAATTGTTTTCTACAAGCTCCACAAAGTGCAGAGTCTTTGTATATGTAATGAAGAAGTGTTTCTTCATGATGTAAATCACAAAAGCAATAAGGACAACATATCATCTTGTTTGATTCATCATATGAATTGCTTTTTTGCAACGCTTGATAGCGGTGGTTTTTTGTTTGCATAAAAACACTCCCTTCCCCGTTGGCATTTCAATCTTTCTTCCCACACGACCAATCATTTGAATCAAACTTGCTTCTTGAAATACAGGATGATCTGCACATACAATCACTACATAAATACCCTTGATGGTAATTCCTCGCTCTAATATAGTTGTACTTAGTAAGAAATCATACTTCTTCGCATGAAAGTCATCGATGATCTTCTCTTTGTTTTCACTCTTTGAAGTAAACGCCATGCAATGATGGGTACACCTTAAGATACGATACCATTGCTCACACATCGTAATCGTAGGTAAAAAAATCAATGTTTGAATCTTCCTTTTCTTCTGTTCTCTTAGAAACTTCAACACCCATAACCATTGAAACAACAATGGCATACAATGGATTTCTGGTTCAATCAGCGGATAGCCATGTGGCCTTTGAAATAGTTCTACCATCGCAATCGTTCCACTCTTAACTTTCTCTAATAAGGCATCATCAGGCGTTGCTGTTAACATCAGCTTTTCCCCAATACAAGCATGCATTGCAATGGCTTCTAACAATTCATTATCCCGATAGGGAAAGGCATCAATCTCGTCCATGATCAATAAATCAAAACAATGATGATAGCGATAGAGTTGATGCATCGTACAAACGATTAAGTCTGCATCAACCTTCGAGGTAAAGCCCTGACAAACGGCAATGACATCTAAACTAGGAAAGGCTTCTTGCATACGATCACGAATTTCTAATACCACCTGTCTTCGACTAATCGCAAAGCACACTTTCTTTCCTTCATTTAAATACGTCTGTATTGCTTCCATCGTCAATTCCGTTTTCCCTGCACCACAGGCCGCATACACCAACACATCCTTTTTTAATCGTAAATACTGCATGATTTCATTCTTAGCAATTTCTTGTTTTTCCGTCAAAGGATAAGCTAACTGATAGGCACAATGATGCTTCTTTCGCTTCAACATCGTCGCTTTTGGCTCTTCTCCTACATCCACTCGTCCAAAGGCAATACACTTGCGACAATACCAAGTACCATGATCGTTATAAAAATACTTTGGATCTTCGTTATGACATCGTAAACATCTCATATCATTCCTTTCAACCTTTAGTACGACGACCATAGTAGAAAACGTAAAAACACATTCTTTTTTCTCTTCTTTGCTTCTTATCTTTTTAGTTGAATCCTCTTCTAAAAACACGTACAATAAAATAGTGTTACGTATGAATAAGTAGAACATCCATACCATTATGAAGGAGGCATCTATTATGTATGATTTTTCATCCTTACCTTTAGGATCTATTTTATTAGCACCAACCCATATGCATCCCTATATTCAAAAACAATTTGCGATGCATCAGAAAGGAAAACTAGGCATTCGTCTTTTTTCCATCGACAATTATTTTCGTGCACAAACATTCTTAGATATCCCCGATCAAGATGCCATTCTTTTTCAATATCATAAAACCATCAACAAAATCAAACCAACCTTAAACATTTATCAAAAAGCATGTTTATCCGTTACTTTCTTAAAGCAATGTTATGCCTTTGTTGAAGATTGTAAATTGTTTGATATAAACGTGAATGATTTGCCAGAAGAAAGTGATGCAGAAAAGGAACTCAAGAAAATCATGCAAGTGTTGTATGATCTTCCATCTTCTAATGATGCCTTGCAAAAAGCCAAAGAACTCCTAGCCTTGCAAAGTCTTGATCATGTGTATATCTTTGAGAGTTTCTTTGATACTTCCAATCAATATCTCGTTGACTTTTTAGTAGACCATGGTGCACACATGATCAAACAAGACTTGTGTTTAGAAGAGTCTTCTTTTTACCATGCGTTAAACAAACGTCAAGAGGTAGAAAGTGTTGCGCAATATATTCTTACCCATCACTTATGTGCAGATGACATTTCCATCACGATTAGCGATCCTAGCTATGCCAATATTCTTGCTCAAATCTTTGATCGTTATCAGATTCCCTATACCGATTTAAGCACTCATAGCACGCAAAGCTCTCTTATTCTTGCTGTGAAAAAGTTATTGACTTATCACCTATCACCAACGCAGAAAAATCTTTGTGCATGCTTAGACGCGGACATTTATCAAGAGGATTACATCGCTTCCTTACAACAATATCTTGAGATTTTTCAAAAAGACTTTTATGCCCCTTTTGATCATTTAGAAAAACAAACAAAAGAAGGCCATGTACTCAATCCTCGTGATGTGGAAAAACTAAGAGTATTAGAACAACAGGCAGAATGTTGTCGTCAACAACTTGCCCCAAAACTTGCGCTCATTAAAGATCCCATAAGCAAACAAGCCTTATTATTAACTATTCTTACACAACTTCAAGAAACGATGACAAAGACTACACAGCAACAATCGATGTTTCGTAAGATCTATGCCTTCTTTCAAGAAATTGCCGAACATTTATATGATGAGGAAGACATACGCTTTTTACTTTCGATTGTGGAAAACTTCTCACAGCATGCCACAACATCAACTATTACAGGAATTTGCATCACATCCCTAACACAGGGTACGATGGCTCGTAAGATTTCTTTCTTATTAGGAGCAACTCAAACGCTATATCCTGCCTTTCCAACAAAGAGTGGCATCTTTGATGAAAAATATTATGAGAAATTAAACTATCCAAGTATGGAAGTGCGCTACCATCAACATGTGGATCAATTATCAGCATTTTTACAACATGCCAAGCAATTGATCGTCTCTTATCCACTTGGAACGTATGAAGGAAAATCATTAGAACCTGCCTTAGAAATTGAGCAGTTCTTCCAAAAACCTTCCATTGCCTATCCAATCAAAGAAAACTACATTCCGTATCAGCCATCCATCTTTATCACAAGAGAACAAGCAGAACAATTATATTTAAAAAACAACGCCCTACAAGGCTCTATCTCTTCTTTAGAGCGCTTTGTGCGTTGTCCCTTCTCTTACTATTTACGTTATGGATTAGGCATTCAAGAGCCAATGAAACTAGGCTTTGCGGATTCTTACATGGGAACGCTCTCCCATCATATTCTTGAGACTTTGACAAAACAAAAAGGAAAAGCCTATACCGAACAAGTACAAGAACAAATCGAAACGATCATTCAAGAAGAAATGGATGCCCTAAAAGAAGTCTTCCCTGACTTATCAAGTCGCTTTCAAATCCTACAATCTCGTATTCAAGAAAGCATCCTACAAACCTTTGATCGCCTTCATGACTTTGAACAACATTCTCATTTTAAACCATATAAAGAAGAACATGAGTTCTATCATACGATTCCACTTGAACATGAACGCTCCATTCATCTTCATGGATTCATCGATCGTATTGATTGCTTTGATGATTTATTATGTATTCTTGATTACAAGAGCAGCGCAAAGATCTTATCGGAAAAACAAGTGTTTGCTGCTCTACAATTACAACTATTAACCTACTCTGTAGTTATGCATCACCAACAACCTAACAAGAAAATTCTTGGTGCTTACTATGTCTCTTTAAAAAATGAAAACATCCCACACATCGCTGGAAAGATGTCTCGTCGTAAGCCGATTGAACATATATCAATCGAAAAAGAAGAGTTAGAAGAAGAACGTTTAAAAGCCCATCGCTTGAATGGATGGACGATGCAACCACAAATTGAAGACTTAGATGATGATGCAAACCATATCACTGGTGTGCGCATCAATAAAGATGGCATCATCGTATCAAGTAAACTTTATAACATCGATACGATTGAGTCTTATTTACATACGATGTACCAAGATATTGCCAATCGCATTCTTGCGGGTGATAATCGCTTAGAGCCATGTGAAAATGCCTGCATGTTCTGTGCCTTCCATGAGATTTGTCACTTCCGTGGCATGCCATTTAAACGCGATGCCATCATTGAACCCGATGATTTATTATACTGGACAGGAGATGAAAACGATGACGAAATTTAATGCGAATCAATTACGAGCAATTGAATTAAAACATAAAAATATCATGGTTTCTGCTTCTGCTGGAAGTGGAAAAACAACCGTCTTAATTGAACGTTTGATGAGACGTGTTGTGCAAGATCGTGTACCAATCGATGCGATTCTTGCCATGACCTTTACCGAAGCTGCCGCAAACGAAATGAAAAAACGTTTGGCAACTTCTCTTCAACAAGCTCTTGCCAATGCTCAATCTGAAGAAGAACAAGCCTATATCTCAAAACAATTAACACAAATTCAAACAGCGCATATCTCAACCATTCACTCTTTCTGTTTGTCCATCATCAAAGAATACTACTACATGATTGGACTAAATCCTCAACGTATTACAAATATTCTTGATGGTTCAACGATGGTCATGTATCAAAAGCAAGCCTTAGATCAAGCGTTTGAGCGACAATATGAAAAACAAGATCTGATCTTTACCAATCTTTGTATGATGTTTTCAGCACGCAATGAAAACGATGAAGCACTCGCAAAATTATTAACATCGCTTGCAACTTTGGCAAGTAGCCAACCAGATTCTAATCTATGGCTAGATTTGTTAGTGAATCCCTATCAAAGTGTTGCTTCCATTAAAGACTTACCAACTGTGATCAAAGAACAATTCTTTGATTATTTAAACGTGCAATACTTGCGTTATAAAGAATGCTTAACACAACTTGAACAATTATATTTTGAACGCTATCCTGATCAAGAAAAGAAATATGCCGTTGTCAAAAATAAGCTAGAAGTTCTAGCGACTTTAGAACCTTATTTGAAAGCACAAGACTATACCCAATTTCGTCTAGGTATTCAAAATGTTTGCCATGCCATCGTTCCAACATCCCCAGAAAAAACCGACAATGAATATAAAGCGCTTCGTGCACAATCCCAGGATATAGAAAATGACTTACTTGCGCAATTGTTTAGTGAACATCAGTTCTTAAAAGACTTAGCTGACTTACAACCCTATGTCTTAAAAGTCATCGAGATGGTAAAAGATTATCGCGATGCTTACAATGCTATCAAAGAAGAAGAATGTGTCATTGACTTTGATGACATGGAACACTATGCCCTTGCGATTCTTCAATGTCAAAATCATGCGATTGCCAATCGTTATCGTGAACAATTCCAAGAAATCATGGTAGATGAATTTCAAGATAGCAACGATATCCAAAACGAATTAGTCAAACTCATCGCCCGCAAAGACAATGTCTTTCGCGTTGGGGATGTTAAACAATCCATTTATAAATTCCGTCATGCGAAACCACAATTGATGCGAGGTATCATTGATGAAGCAGGCGAGCTTGATGATACCATTTACTTATATAATAACTATCGTTCAAAAAAGATGGTCGTTGACTTTAATAACATCTTATTTGAACACTTGATGAATCTTGATGGTTTCAGCTGTCACTTTGATCAATACGATAATGCTGAAATTGGAATCCCTGCTCAAGAAGAAGACAATCGTCCCATCTGTTTCCATGCCTTGTTTAATCAAGATATTAATGAAGAGACAACCTATTCAAAGAATGAATTAAAAGCACGTTATATCACGCATCAAATCATTTCCATTCGTGAAAAAGAACATCGCAAATGGAAAGACTTTGTCGTTTTAACAAGGGATAACGCAAAAAAAGAACACATGAAAAAAATCTTTGATGAGTTTCATGTGCCATACTTCATCGATGTCAAATCTGGTTTCTATCAATCACCTGCAGTACAAACCGTGCTATCCACAATGAAAGCTTGCTTGTATCCAAATGATGACATTGCCTTTCTTGCAACCATGACATCAGCTTTATTCCAATGTAGCTTCAAGCAATTTACGGATATCAAACTTGCTAAGCGAAAGCTTGCCCAACAACAAACGCTAGAAACACAAGAAAAAGTGTATGAGTGCAGTTATTATGAATATTTCAAAGAACATCCAACACCTGAATTCAAACGTTTTCTAGACTTGCGTCAAGCTTGCATTTCACAAAGTGTCACAACGACCTTAAATCAAATCTTTAATCAAAATCAGTATTATACGTTATATACATCGATGCAAGATCGCACCAACCTAGACTTATTGTTTGATAAAGCCGTCGCTTTTGAACAACAATCGTCTTCTGGTATTCATGCCTTTTTAAATAAGGTGGAACAAATCAAAGATGCACAGACGGCAGAAGCCATTCCGGTTGGTTCTGAGGCCGATGTTGTCCGTGTGATGAGTATTCACCAGTCAAAAGGATTACAGTTCCCTGTGGTCTTCTTATGGTCGACAGATAAGATGAGTGATATCGAGTTTGGTGACTTCTGTATTGGTGATAGCGAACTTGGTATTGCCTTTAAACACATGGACTTACCACAACGCTATGTAAGACCTACGATCACTCGTTTAGCGATGGAACATAAAATAAACAAAGAAAACTTAGAAGAAGAAATGCGTATTCTTTATGTCGCAACCACACGTGCTCAACAACAGATGCATATCGTCGATTGCATCAAAAGCATTGAGCCCTACTTTGCCCCATTGACAACCGGTGCTGTCTACAACAAGAATGGCTATACCTCTTGGATTCTTCAATACTTCTTAAATCATTCCTGTGACTTATTTAAAACCATTGAAGTTCATCAGTTATGGGAAACAGAAGCATTGAGCGTGGAAACAAGTTGGAGTGAACCAATCAAAGCCTATGAATATAAGACAAAAGAATATCAATTCATCACGGCATCCAATGCTGCCCATAAACAAGAAGAGCTTACCCTAAACAAACAAGTGGGTGCTCAATATGGGAAGAAGATGCATAAGATGGTCGAGTTGTTAAGTGATCATGAATGGACCATCGAAAACATCAAACACCATGCACAATTGATTGACTTTACCATCTATCAAAGAGATATCTTACGTCTACAACACTTACGAAACAACGACCTTTATCAACAAGCCTTGCTTGGTGAATGTTATTATGAGTTGCCTTTCGTTGTAGAAAAGGGAGAAGAAATCCTGCATGGATTTATGGACTTTGTGTCCATGAATGATAAGGACATTTTAATCGTTGACTTCAAGACCGATGCCCTAGATGAAGAAGATGCCTTCATCTCTCGTTATCACGAACAGCTTGCCCTATACAAACAAGCACTTCATATTCTTTATCCAACAAAGAGTATTCATACAAAGATCTATAGTTTCCATTTAGAAACCTTCATCGATATCGATTAAAAAAAGACTTCACGCGAAGTCTTTTTCTTTCCCTATAACACTTTTCCATGGCACAAAGCTTTAATGATTTCCACACAACCATCGATACCAAAGGTACTAGAATCTAATGCGATATCATAGTTTGCAGCTTCTCCCCATTTACGATCTGTATAATAGTCATAATAGTTTGCTCGACGTTTATCAATCTTACAAATAGAGTTTTCAATGTCTCGCTCATCCACTTCATAAGAATGAATCGCACGATGTTTTTTATCCACCATATTACCATGGATAAAAACATTTAATACATGATCATAATCACGTAAGACATAATCTGCACAACGACCTACGATTACACAATTTCCTTGTGATGCGACTTGTTCAATGACCTGTGATTGTACTAAAAATAAACGATCATTTAATGATAATTCTGTAATTGCACTTAATGGACCACCTAATGAATAACCAATGGCACCAAAGAGATGGAATCCTTTGCTTGTGCGAGAGTCTGCTTCTTCAAATAGTTCTTTGTCCATGCCACTTTCTTTTGCTGCAATCTCAAGTAATTCTTTATCATAGAACGCAAAGCCTAATTGTTCTGCTAGTTTCTTACCGATTTCTCGACCGCCACTTCCAAATTCACGGCTAATTGTAATGATAGTTTTTTCTTCCATAAAAGTGACCTCCTGTTTTGTTACTTTCATTATACTATTCCAAAGAAACAACATCAATGTTTCCGCTTACATTTATGTTATTTTTACATTTTTCATTCTATTCAATATTTTTCATAAACTATGATAAAATACTAGTAAACAAGGAGGGATTTGATGCGTATATTAATTTGTGAAGATGAACAAGACTTAAATCGTCTTTTATATGAAAGACTAAGTCAAGAAGGGTATCACTGTGATCGTTGTTACAATGGTGAAGAAGCCCTTGATTATCTTGATGCAGCCGATTATGACTTGCTTATTTTAGATATTATGATGCCCATACTAGATGGCTATGAAGTATTAGAAACCCTAAGAGCAAAGAAAAACCTAGTACAGGTGTTGATGTTGACAGCAAAGGATAGCATTCAAGATCGTGTCAAAGGCTTAGACTTAGGGGCAGATGATTATTTGATCAAGCCTTTTTCCTTTGATGAACTCTTAGCACGTATTCGTGTATTATTTCGAAAACATACTGACTTTCAATCCAATCGTTATCAAATTGCTGATTTAGTGTTACACGCTGATACACATAAAGTATATCGTCAAAATCAGGAAGTAAAGCTAAGTGCAAAAGAATTTTCATTATTAGAATATATGATGCGAAATCAAAACATTGTCTTATCAAGAGAAAAGTTAGAACAACATATTTCAAACTTTGACTATCAAGCAGAATCAAATGTGATCGATGTATACATTCGTTATCTTAGAAAAAAGATTGATGATCCCTTTGATCAAAAACTCATTCATACCATTCGTGGTGTAGGCTATGTCTTAAGGGTCGATGTATGAAACAGCTCAGTATTAAAGCAAGATTGACCTTGCTCTATGGTAGTTTATTAGCACTTATGCTCGCCCTTGTCTTAGGGTCTTTCTTTTACATTAGTAATCATCGCGTGATTGCGATTGCGACAGAACATCTAGAAAATCGTGTGATGGACTCTCTTTCTATGATTGATGTAAAACAAGGACAGTATGATTTTAATAATGACTTATTACAATTAAAAGATGGAGTCTATGTGTCTGTTTATGAAGAAGATACAATGGATCTTTTGTATGGACGTGTGCCTTATCGGTTTAATCGTAGTCTACCTTTTCAAAAAGAAAATATTCAAGCAACGACTTATGAAGATATTGAATATTATGTTTATGATCTTGAAGTGCCCATCAAAGAATCACACATGATTGTTCGTGGAATCATATCGATCACACAAGAAAAAGAAAGTTTATATTCCATCTTTCACGTTGCTTTATTTATCTTTCCTTTGCTTTTGATCATCAGTTTGATCATCGGCTATCTCTTTGCTAAAAAGGCACTTGCTCCTGTTTCTGTAATCACAAAACGTGTTCGTAGCATCATGGATGAAGATAGTCTATCGAGTCGTGTAAACCTTGGTTCTGGCAATGATGAAATCTATACAATGGCTGCTACCTTTGATGCACTTTTAGATCAAGCTGAGACAAGTCTAGTGCGAGAACAGCAATTCACAAGTGATGTTTCCCATGAATTGCGCACACCATTAACTGTTATTTTGATGCAATGTGAACAACTCTTAGAAACCTTAGACCCTAGTGATCCACACTATGAAGACATCGTTGTGCTACAGAAAAAAGCCTTATCGATGAAACAGATCATCTCGCAATTATTATTGTTATCAAGAGCAGATATGGGAAGAGCAAAGATTGAATGTGAAGTATTAAACTTCAGTGAGTTATCCACACTTGTCATCGAAGAGCTCATTCCACAAGCCAAACAAAAAGATATCACCATTCATGCTGATATCGAAGATGATCTTTATATAGAAGCAGATCAAACACTCTGCATTCGTCTATGGACAAATGTTTTAAACAATGCGATTACCTATGGTAAAAAACATGGAACCATCAATGCATCTCTTCATACACAAGAGGACTTTATTTGCATGCGTGTTCAAGATGATGGTATTGGCATTGCCAAGCAAGACTTACCTCATATATGGGATCGATTTTATCAATGTGAAAAATCCCATACAAGTACTGCAAATACAGGACTTGGTCTATCTATGGTAAAATGGATTATTGAAGCTCATCATGGGCAATATGAAGTCACAAGTGAGCTTGGAGTAGGAACCACATTTACCTTTCTGTTACCAATTATTAAAAAATAATGAAATGTTTTAATCTTCCTTTAATGTTTGCTTGTTAAAGTATAGATGAAGATAAAGATAGACAAAGGAGGATCTAATATGAAAAAATTATTAACATTGGCATTAGCCGTATTAAGTGCAGCGTGGTTAACTGGTTGTAGTATGAATAGTGGAAGCTCAAATGTGAAAATCAGCATTGAGAAAGCAAAAGAAATTGCATTGAAACAAGCAAATGTAGCACAAAACGATGTTATTAAGATGGATGTAGAAGATGCAAACATTGACAACATCGCTACGTATGAAATTGATTTTGAAACAAATGGTCGAAAATATGAATATCACATCGATCAACTAACTGGAGATATCCTAGTTACAAAAGTACGCGAAGATCGTCTTTCTTCTTCTGATCAAACAAGAGCCATTACACAAGAAGAAGCAGAATTACTTGCCTTCACGCATGCAAAAACAAAACGAGAAGAAGTCACAGATTTAGAAACAAAAGCAGAGGTTGAAGATGGAATCAACGTCTATGCCGTATCCTTCGATCATGGACAATTAGAATATGAATATAAGATTGTGAAAGATACAGCACAAATTATGAAATATGAAGTTGAAAATCGTCAGTATAAAAACAAGACAAATACTCCGCATACATTGACTTTAGAAGAAGCAAGCACAAAAGCGTTAAGTCGTGTAAAAGGAGCGACTAAACAACATCTCACAATCAAAGCTGATGTCGATGATGGAAAAGCAATCTATGAAGGTGACATTTACTACAACAACAAAAAGTATGAATTTGAAATTGATGCTACTACAGGTAATTTCGTCGAATGGGAAGAAGAAGTAAAAAACGTAAATAACACCGTTAACATTTCGAAAGAAGAAGCAAGTGACATCGCATTAAAGAAAGTTCCTGGTGCAAGTCAATCTGATCTTAGCATCGAATTAGATGAAGAAGATGGCATCTTGATTTATGAGGGTGAAATTCATCATCATAGACATGAATATGAATTTGAAATCGATGCAAACAGTGGTGACATCATCAGTTGGGAAAAAGAAGGATGTGGACACTCTCATCGTTGTACTAGATAACCCCTATAAAAACAAAGAGCTGTTGAGTAAAACTCAACAACTCTTTTTTATTGTGCTTTTAATTGTTCAAGATATACCGCTAATACTGCGATATCCGCAGGATTCACACCAGAGATACGACTTGCTTGTCCCATTGTCATTGGTTGTACGGCATTTAATTTTTGTCTTGCTTCCAATGATAAATGTTGAATCTTATCATATTCCATATTTTCAGGTAAACGCATCGCATCCATCTGTCTTAAATGTTGCGCATCACGTTTTGCCTTTTGGATGTATCCTTCATATTTTGTTTCAATTTCTACTTGGTTTGCAATTTCTTTTTCAAACGTTTGTTGGAAATATGGTTGTAAACCTTCCATCGTAATCTGTGGACGTTTTAATAAATCACGAGCACTGATTCCTTCTTTTAAGTTATCATAACCAAGTGTTTTAATATAAGCATTCACATCAGATTTTGGTGTGAAACGCAAATCTTTTAAGTAATCCGCACAAGCTTGAATGCTTGCTTCTTTGTCCATGAATTGTTGATAACGAGATTCTGTCACAAGTCCTACTTCATGTCCATAAGGAGTTAAACGCAAGTCTGCATTATCATGACGTAATAATAAACGATATTCCGCACGTGATGTTAATAAACGATAAGGTTCTTTGGTTCCCTTTGTTACAAGGTCATCAATCATAACCCCGATATAGGCTTCATCACGACTTAAGATCAATGGATCTTTGCCATCCATCTTTAACACCGCATTAATACCAGCCATCAATCCTTGAGCAGCAGCTTCTTCATACCCACTTGTCCCATTGATTTGACCAGCTGTATATAAGTTTTCAATAATTTTATTTTCTAATGTTGGTTTGCATTGTAGTGGATCAATCGCATCATATTCAATCGCATATGCATATTTTTTAATCACACAATCTTCAAGTCCTGGAAGACTTCTTAACATCTGTTCTTGTACATCATGAGGCATAGATGTAGAGAATCCTTGAATATAGGTTGTATCTAGTGATTCACTTTCTGGTTCTAAGAAGATTTGATGTCTTTCTTTATCCGCAAAGCGCACTAATTTATCTTCAATACTTGGACAATAACGAGGTCCTACCCCTTTGACTAAACCAGAATACATCGCAGATGCACTTAAGTTATCGTTGATGATCTGATGTGTTTTCGGTGTTGTATATGTTAAGTAACACAATGCTTGTTTTTCAAATGGACGAATTTCTTTCGTCTCTTCTGAGAAGCGAATGAAGGCATTCGTTCCTGGTTGTTCTTCTGTTTTAGAAAAATCAATACTAGATGTCAAAATACGTGCTGGTGTTCCTGTTTTTAAACGGAAGGTACGAATTCCTAAATCACGCATACTCTGTGATAAGTTATAGGTTGTTGGTTCATCTTCTGGACCACTTGGTGTTGATGTATGACCAACTAAAATATTACTAGACATAAATGTTCCAGTCGTCATGATCAAGGCTTTACATTCTTGAATGGCACCATCGGCTTGAAGTACACCTTTGATCACACCATTTTCAGCAAGAATCTTTTCTACACACATTTCTCTTACTTCTAAGTTTTCTTGGTGTAAGCATACATTCTGCATATATTTCTTATAGGCGATTTTATCAGATTGTACACGTAGACATTGTACACCTGGCCCTTTTGTTGTATTTAACATTTTAAACTGCAATGCCGTCGCATCGGCAGCTTTTCCCATCTCTCCACCAAGCGCATCAATTTCACGTACGACAATTCCTTTTGCCGGTCCACCAACGCTTGGATTACAAGGCATAGATGCAATCATATCAATATGCATCGAATATAAAATTGTTTTTTTATGTAGTCTTGCGCATGCTAAAGCAGCTTCTACTCCTGCATGACCTCCACCAATCACAATGACATCTACCATTGTTTATGCCTCCTATCTTATGCTGTGTCCACACTTTGGACAAATTCCACTAGCTCCCATCAAAGCCCCACATCGTGGGCAAATGACTTCTTTCTTTTTAATATCCTTGTCGAATTCACCAGTGAATTCTTTTTTTATTCTTTTTCTTCGAATATTCATACAAAGTAGACTAATTGCTACAATCAAACATACAATTGCGATACCAATCATACTTGACATCTCGATTCCTTGCTTATGTATTGAATAATAAAATGCTCCTGCAGTACAAAGCAACATCATCAACACGACAAAGGCAAATGTTCCCCATCGCTCTTTTAGACACATATGTCTATGCTGTTGTCTCATATAGATTCCCTCTTTCATAAAACATTCTACGGTGTATATTATAGAATATTTTTAAACAGAATAACAGAAATTTTATATCTTTTTTCAGACATCGCTTACATACAACCGATAAAAAAGGATACGCCTATGACGCATCCGTATTGATATAAACAAATAACATTCTATTTTTCCCGCTTAAATCTTTGATCACTTCAATCTTTGCATCAGGATAAAATTCCTTGGCTAAAGCCGTTAGGTTTTCCTTTTGGTTATAGCCCATTTCAAAGGCCATGAAGGCTTTTTCCTTTAAGACTTTGTGTGCATTTTCAAAGATGACACGGTAGAATTTTAATCCATCTTCTCCACCAAATAAAGCAACATGTGGTTCATAGTCAACAACACTATGTTCCATCACTTCTTCATTTGGAATATAAGGAGGGTTTGAAATTAAAATATCTAATTTGATATTACGATCAATCAATGGCTGAAGCATATCTCCAACTAAAAAGTTGACGATGGCATCATTGTTTGCGGCATTTTCTTTCGCAACAACAACGGCTTTTTCACTGATATCTGTCGCAAGCATATGCAAGCGATTTTCTTCTTTCTTTAAAGAGATGGCAATCGCACCAGAACCCGTCCCAATATCGGCTGCTACAACTTCTTGTCCATCAAAGATTTCATCATAGCTTGCAAGCACATTGGCTACTAATTCTTCTGTTTCAGGTCTTGGAATCAACACATCTTCATTTACTTTAAAGCGATATCCATAGAACCATTCAAATCCTAAAACATGACCTAGTGGTTCTCCTTTTAATAAACGTTGAAGTCCTGCTTCAAATTCTTTTTCAATCGTCTCATCCACTTCTTGCTCATATTCCATATATAGATTATGAGCTTCCATATTGGTAAGTTCTAGTAAGTATAATAAAGCAGCTTGTTCTCCACGATCTGCTTCTTCCATACGACGATTCGCATCTTTTAATAATTGTCTGTAAGTACTCATACCATCATCCTATTCATTGTTTGCTTGACCAGCTAATTTGGCTTGTTGATCAGCAGTTACTAAGGCATCTAATAAGTCTTGCATTCTACCTTCCATAATACGATCTAATTGGTTGACTGTGTATCCAATACGGTGATCTGTAACACGGTTTTGTGGGTAGTTATAAGTACGGATTTTTTCAGAACGATCACCTGTACCAATCTTACTTCTTCTTTCCATACCTTGTTCTTCTTCTAATTTACGTTGGTGTTCTTCATATACACGAGAACGAATTGTCATTAAGGCAGTCGCACGGTTTTCATGTTGACTACGTCCATCTTGACACTTAACAACGATACCAGTAGGTTTATGCACAATACGAACAGCAGAGTCTGTTTTATTGATGTGCTGTCCACCGGCTCCACTTGAACGCATTGTTTCAATTTCTAAGTCATTCATATCGATATCAAAGTCTTCTGCTTCAATTTCAGGTGCAACTAATACAGTGGCAGTTGATGTATGAATACGTCCTTGACTTTCTGTCTTAGGCACACGTTGTACACGATGTGATCCTGATTCAAATTTTAAACGAGCATACACGCCATCACCTTTTACCATGAAAGACACTAATGAGAATCCACCAGCTTCACAATCATCCATTTCGATGATTTCAATCTTCCATCCTTGGCTTTCCGCATATTTTGAATACATACGATATAAGTCACCCGCAAAGATGTTTCCTTCATCTCCACCAGCAGCTCCACGAATTTCCACAATGGCATTATGAGAATCGTTAGGATCCTTTGGAATCAATAAGATTTCAAGTTTTTTCATTAACTCTTCAATCTTTGGCTCTAATTCTTCAATTTCCATCTTCGCCATTTCTTTGATTTCTTTATCATCTTCTTGTAATAATTCTTTGGCTTCTTCTAATGCTTCTGCACTTGATTTATAGTCTTCATAAGTTTCTACAACTTGTGTCAAATCTGCTTGTTCTTTTCCTAGTTTCGCTAATTGTTTACTGTCTGATACGATTTCTGGTTCCATCATTAAATTTGTGATTTCATGATAACGGTTTACCATACCTTCTAATCGTTCGATCATAATACTCATACGAATACCTCCTTCTCTATTTTTTTATATTACCTTATTTGGCATAATTATCCTCATATACTATACCATTGAATAAGTAAATTGAAAATATCAATTCTTGATGAAAATCATAAAAAAAAGAGGATTGTTCCTCTTCTTTTATTATGATTCTTATTTAAGTCCGTATTTTTTGTTGAATTTTTCAATACGACCCTGAGCAGCAGCGAATCTCTGACGTCCAGTAAAGAATGGATGGCAGTTTGAACATGTATCAACACGTAATTCTTTAGCTGTTGAACCAGTTTCAAATTCAGCTCCGCATGATGTACATTTTACAATAATACGATTGTATTGTGGGTGAATTCCTTTTTTCATAGTTTACTCTCCTTCCGCCTTAGACCGCAGTCGGGTCCAAAGTAAGTGCTATACCATTATAGCAACACTTTTTTTAATTCGCAAGCCCTCTTTTTAAAATATTTAATAATTTTCTTCCCTGACGACTTGCTTAATCTCAATTTTTTTATTATCTTTCAGTTTTTCTAGTCTTGGCAATACTTCTTCTTCCATTGATTGTCTTGTTAAGTAGTATAAACGATGGGCTTCTTCATTTTTTCCATAGCTAACGGAAATGTAACCATCCGTATAATCGCCCTTTCCTGCTACATAAGGCAATACGTCTTGATGGAATTGTTTTAAAGCCTTCATTCCTTCTTCCCCTTTTGTAGTCACTACATATCCTTCATACGATGCTCCTGTTATGCCAATGACATCATTATCGACGCTGATTTCCATGCTTGCTTCTTTATAATCTTTGGTTGGTACTTCTTGAATACTGTTAAACCCGTTTGTTTGCTCAAAGACAAATTGTAGACACACGCAGACGACAAGCAAGAATACATATACGCCAATGCTTTTCACATTCAAATAAATCTTACGTTTCCATATAAATAATAAGATGAAGTAAACTAGTAAGGTAACAACAATCGTGATTCCTTTTAATAAACCTGTCCCAAAGCCAATCAACATGATGCATAATACGCTTGTAACGATGACTAATGGATAACCCATATGAAAGTTGGAGATGCTTTCACTCTGTTCTGCTTTACGTTTGACATAATAACGAGCGGATAATACGATGAAGGCAACAGCGACCACAAACCAGTAAATCATATGCCAATCCCAACTATTCGAATCAAACATTTTCGAAATTTCTTGCGTTAATAACGTTGGAACGGAAAGAAAGATCAGAAGATGATCCATGATAAATTGATAACTTAAGTAATTCCCAAATCCAAGTGTTGTATCATAAAGCAATTTATCAAAGTATACGGAAATACTTAGTAATAAAACAAATGGAATGATCATGTAACACCCAATTAGAATCAATGCATCTACTAGATTATTACAACGCACGGCAATGAAGTTAATCATCGCTTGCATCACAAACATATTAAATATGATAATAACAAGTATTTTGGCGAATAAGGCAATGTCTAGATCAAAGTCATAGATGATCTGCGAAGCGTTTGCGAGTAACATACCAACGATATAATAAAGAATAATTGGTAACATCGTGACAAGAAAGCCAAAGATTAGATGTGTGAAATAGATATCTTTTCGTTTGATTGGCAACGCATAATAGAAATCGCTGCTCTTTTTATGATACAACATCTTCATCATATACAATGGCACAATCATAGAGATGATCATCGCAAAGATTGCACTTATCACAACTGTATAAATGCTAGCAGAGAATTGATCCAACCCATCTGACATCAATAGAATGCCTTCAATTCCACAGATCATGATTGCTAGGATGACATTTAATAAAATGATCAACTTCTTATTCTGCTTTACTAAATAAAGACTATATTTAAATTTTCCCACATTATTCATATACGCCATACCCCTTTCTCTCCATCTCATAAATGAAGATTTCTTCTAGATTCACAGGTAAGATTTCCATCATCAATGGTTGCATCGCTTGTAGCTGTTGTTTCAATTCATCGATGTTGCCTTTCACAACCATGTTGACAACTTTGGATTGAACCGATAGTGATAATATGTCAAACCCTTGAAACATAGCTTCATCGCATTTTGTGGAAAACGCTAATTGAACCTTATGAATGTTTTCTTTTGTTTCGTAAATGTCTCCACTTGTTATAATTTTATGATTTTCTAGGATTCCATACTGATCACAGATATCTTCCATCTCACGCAAGTTATGAGAACTGATGATGACGCTCATCTGTTTTTCTTCAATAAAGGAAGAGATGGCTCTTTTAAATGTGAGACGCATGATAGGATCTAGTCCATCAAAGGCTTCATCAAGGAATAAATACTTTGGCGCAATCGCAAGGGCAATCGCAAGAAAAGCTTGTCTCTTCATTCCTTTTGAGAACATTGTGATTGGTTTATTCTCATGTAATTGAAAGATTTCTAAATATTTATGATAAACTTGATCATCAAATCGTGGATACCATAATTGATAAAATTCTTTCATCTCTTTGATGGTCGCATGATAGAAATAATATGGATCATCACTAACTAATAAGATGTCTTGTTTCATGACTGGATTCTCATAAACATCAACCCCATTATAGGTAATGCTTCCTTCATCACATTCCATAATACCGGCCATCATCTTTAATAACGTCGATTTTCCTGCACCGTTTGGTCCAATCAAACCAAATACACTGCCTTCAGGAATTTGTAACTGCAACTGATTTAAAATTGTATTCTTACCAAATCGCTTGGTGACTCCATGTAATTCAATCATGTTCTTCCTCCTCATATTGCTTTTCAATAATTGTTAATAGTGCTTCTTTTGAAAGATGATACTTCTTCATCTCTTTCACTTTTTCTTCAAATTCGACTAATTTTTTATCTTGAATCATCGAAGCACTTTGATTATCCGATACAAAACAGCCCTTGCCTTTCACTGTGTAGATATACCCTTTTGATTCTAATTCTCCATAGGCTTTTGATACGGTGTTTGGATTTACACCGAGTTTAGCTGCAAGTGAGCGTACGGATGGTAATTGATCATTTGGTTCTAACACGTTGATCGTAATGAATTCAAGAATTTGTTTTTTTAATTGTTCAAAGATTGGTGTTTTACTTTGTACATCAATCATAAACATAAGGCATCCTCCTTTCACTGTATTACTGTACTACTTACACTCATACAGTAATCTATTTTTCTTACTTTGTCAATAAAAAAAGCATGATTACTTATCATAATCATGCTCATTTAATAATTTCTTAATCATTGTATAACGTCCAATGCCCATAAATAGAAGGACAATACCAATCAAAATCATGGTGATAGAACTTGTTTTGATGCCCTTTAAGAGAAAGGCAACACTTCCAACCAACAGAATTCCACTAGCGCCATACAGTGACATTTTTTGTTTTGGGCTCATTAGCTAACTTTTGTTCCGTTTGGAAGATCTTTTACGATTGTTAGAATGTCTAAGTCTTCTTCATTGCTTGCACAAAGAATCATACCTTGGCTTTCTACTCCACGTAATTTCACTGGTTTTAAGTTTGTTACAACGATGACTTTTTTACCAATGATTTCTTCTGGTTTGAAGTTTTTCGCAATTCCACTAACGATTTGGCGAGTTTCACTTCCAAGGTCGATTTGTTCAACTAATAAACGTTCAGCCTTTGGATGTTTTTCAGCAGATACGATCGTACCAACTTTTAATTCTACTTTCGCAAAATCTTCGATTCCGATTTCACTTACTTCTTTTTCTTCTTTCTTCGCATCTTTTTTCGCTGCTTTTGCTTCTTTTTTCGCTTCTGCTGCTTTATCTTTTTCTAATTGTTCCATGAATTCTTTTGCATCGATACGAGCAAATAAGATTTCTGGTTTAGAATCAACTGTATGTCCACATTCTAAGTTACCGAATTCTTCTAAGCTAGCAGCATCTCTTTCAGATGTACTTAATTCATCTAAGATTTTTTCTGCTGTTTCAGGCATGTAGCTACTTAATAAGACAGCTGCAATACGAATGCTTTCTAATAAGTTGTAAAGAACAGTTGCTAAACGATCTTTTTTACTTTCGTCTTTTCCTAATGCCCATGGAGTTGTTTCATCGATGTATTTGTTACAACGTTTTAATAATGTGAAGATTTCATCGATGGCATCTCCTACATGTAAGGTATCCATTTTTGCTTCTACACGTTTTGGTGTATCTAAAGCAAGGTTGATCAATTCATCATCAAGTGGTTCTCTTTCAAGAGGATTTGAAATCACACCATTGAAGTATTTATTTTGCATTGAAATCGTACGATTTACTAAGTTACCTAAGACGTTTGCTAAGTCAGAATTTACACGTTCTACCATTAAATCCCAAGTGATTGTTCCATCTTGTGCAAATGGCATTTCATGTAAGACGAAATAACGAACAGCATCAACACCGAAGTAGTGTACTAATTCATCTGCATAGATTGCATTTCCTTTTGATTTTGACATTTTTCCATCACCGACTAATAACCAAGGATGTCCAAATACTTGATCTGGTAATGGTTCCCCTAATGCCATCAACATGATTGGCCAATAGATTGTATGGAAACGTAAGATATCTTTTCCGATGATATGAACGTTTGCTGGCCAGTATTTCTTATAGTTTTCACCATGGTTTCCATCTGCATCATATCCTAAAGTCGTAATATAGTTGCTTAGCGCATCAATCCAAACATAAACAACGTGTTTTGGATCAAAGTCTACAGGAATTCCCCATTTAAATGATGTTCTTGATACACATAAATCTTGAAGACCTGGTTTTAAGAAGTTGTTAACCATTTCATTTTTACGAGATTCTGGTTGAATGAAATTTGGATGATCTTCGATATATTGCATTAATCTTGGAGCATATTTTTGTAAGTTGAAGAAGTATGCTTCTTCTGTTGCTTTTTGAACAGGACGTCCGCAATCAGGACATTTTCCATCCACTAATTGACTTTCTGTCCAGAAAGATTCACATGGTGTACAATACATTCCTTCGTATGTTCCTTTGTAGATATCTCCTTGATCATATAATTTTTTAAAGATTTTTTGTACTTGTTTTTCATGATAATCATCTGTTGTACGAACGAAATAATCATATGATGTATTCATCATATCGAAGTTTTTACGTACAATATCCGCTACATTATCAACGAATTCTTTTGGCGTAACGCCTGCTGCATTTGCTTTTTCTTCGATTTTTTGACCATGTTCGTCAGTTCCTGTTTGGAAGAACACGTCATAGCCTTGTTGACGTTTATATCTTGCGATTGCATCTGTTAATACGATTTCATAAGTATTTCCAATATGTGGTCTACCTGATGTGTATGTAATGGCAGTCGTGATATAGTATTTCCCTTTGTTACATTTGTTGCACATGATATTGCCTCCTTAATAAAAAAACTTCCGCCAAAGGACGAAAGTTCGTGGTACCACCTTTATTCGTACATATTGCTATGTACCTTCTCATTGTTAACGCCAATGACACGTTTTTTCTTAACTATTCAGAAAAACGGTTCGAGATCCATTTTCCTCTTATATCTCTCATGAATTTCCACCAGCCATTCATTCTCTATGCAGATTTATAAAAGTACTTTCCCTGTCTTCACCTTATACCATTCATTATTATATAAAAATCTTTCTCTATTTACAATAGTATTCAAAAAAAAGGCATCAAATTGATGCCTTACTTCGAATAGATAAATTGATCAATCATCGCTTCTGCAGCCTTAGGACACTTGCATAACCCAATCTTTTCATCCTTTGTTTCTTTGTAGAAATCACTACCACAAGTAATTAATAACTTATGTTTCATCGCTACCTTCATCATCTCTTTCATCTGATCTTCACGATAATCAGGTCGGAATGCTTCAATACCGACAATTCCTTTTGAGATAAAGTTTTCAAACAATTCTGGTTGTTCATGATAAAGTGCATAAGGATTACCTAAGACAACAACTGCATTGCTTAGCTCAAGAATATCAAGTGCATCTTGTGCTGGGACTCGTTTTGTCTTCACATAACATGCTTTTCCAGGCGCAAAGTAATCAGCTTCTAATCGCTTGATTGCTGTTTCTAAATCACAGTTGCGATAAGCTTTTAATAAATCACAATCATAGTAATGTTCATGTGTTAACACATGCTTCGCTATCATTTCCCCGGAAATGATTTGGAAGCGATTATTCAATGCCATTTCATTTAAATCAATACGCTTACCTAAATACGATTCAAAACGTTTCACACGTTCTAAACTTGCTTCTTTTTCATGTAATAATGCATTGTTTTCTAAAGTTGTGAACAACTCAGAATTTGCACTTAAGAAATAACCTAATAGTGAAATCGTATGACCATAATAGTCAGCTAAGATTTCTACACCAGGAATATAATTAATATCATATAATGCACTTAAACGACGTGCATTCGCAATCGTCTTCGATGTATTTAAATCTGTGATGGAAATGGTCTTCATCTTGTTGCGTTTCGCATACTGGAAGATCTCTTCAATCGTATACTCTCCATTTGGTGAGAAAATTGAGTGAATGTGTAAATCTACGCCATTTAAAGCAACAGATTCAATCACAGGAGTACTCACTGGTTTGACAACTTCTTTTTCTACTGGTTTTTCCACAACTGCTTTTTTATAATTCATAACAACAGTCGTATTAGTTAAAAAGTCAATAATCTGACGATGCTTTTTATCAATCATCAAGACAGTCACATCAATCAACCAATACAATGCAATTCCAAAGATGCTTGTATAAAACATCAATAAGATAAAAGGAATCGCAAATCCAACAATGTTACGCACATAAATCTGACGTTTGTTTGCTTTATGACCATTTAATGTAATCAATCGCATATGATAGAAATACATACCTAGAGATTGTCCTTTTGTATATTCACTAATACGCGCATTCGCAAATAAAATCGTGATTAACATGCACACGGTGATGACGATGTTTAAGACCTTCATACCAAAGTAACTTAACACACTACCTAAAACAGCAAGTGTCACAATATTCCAAATCATCATTGGACAAATCGACACACATACATCAACTAAAAAACAAAGAACACGATTAAAATAATCACTTTTCTTTAAATATCGATATGTTTCTACTACTTTTGTATTTTTATTTTGAACTGTACTCATATGATTCACCTATTTCTCTTTACTTTTTTCATACTTCAAGATACCTGCTTTTACACAGATATATTCTAGCAGAGCAGCTAAGACGAAGGATACACCAATAATATAGATAAATTTAACATCGATCGTTTTTCCTTCTAAAAAATGAAGACTCGTTGCTACTGCAACGCCGACTGAAAAAAATGGGATCAGCATATACTTTTTTGTGCTTGCCATATCAAATTGATACTTCTGATGACAATTTGGACAAACAATATGCGTATTGCCTTTAATTATACTTAGTCGAATGGGAGTTTTACACTTTTCACACACATGTATTTTCATTATATTTTCAACTCCTTACATGTATTATACTACATTATTGGCTTTTGTATATGATTGAAAATATAATAAATGAAACAAACAGCATAAAAAAAACGCAAAGCATTAAGCCTTGCGTTTGATGAATAATAGATTATTCAGCTTTACCAGCGCATCCGAAATAGTTTTCAACCATGTCTTCAACTTTTGCTTGGATTGCGTCAGCACCTGGTTTTAATAATTTACGAGGGTCATATCCTTTACCTTCTAAATCTTTACCAGCTTCAACGTATTTACGAGTTGCAGCAGCAAATTCTAACTGTAATTCAGTGTTAACGTTTACTTTAGAAACACCTAAAGTGATAGCTTTTTTAACTTGTTCTTCAGGGATTCCTGAACCACCGTGTAATACTAATGGTTTACCGTTTGTAGCAGCTTTGATTTCTTCTAAACGATCGAAGCTTAATCCAGCCCAGTTTGCAGGGTATTTACCGTGAATGTTTCCGATACCAGCAGCTAAGAAGTCAACTCCTAATTCTGCGATAGTTTTACATTCAGTTGGGTCAGCTAATTCACCAGCAGAAACGACACCGTCTTCTTCTCCACCGATTCCACCAACTTCACATTCGATAGAAATTCCTTTTGAGTGAGCTAATTCGATCATTTCTTTAGATTTAGCTAAGTTTTCTTCGAATGGATAGTGAGATCCGTCAAACATAACAGATGTGAATCCTGCTTCGATAGCAGCTTTAGCACCTTCATAAGAACCGTGGTCTAAGTGTAAAGCAACTGGTACAGTAATTCCTAAACTATCATGGATTTCTTTAACCATAGCAACTACAGTTTTGAATCCACACATGTATTTACCAGCACCTTCAGATACTCCTAAGATTACTGGAGCTTTTTTAGCTTCACAACCTAAAAGGATACTTTTGATCCATTCCATGTTGTTGATGTTGAATGCTCCAATTGCATAATGCCCTTCGTGAGCTTTGTTAATCATTTCTGTTGCAGAAACTAATGCCATTTTAAATTCCTCCTTAATATTTTTTTACACCTACATTTTACTTCAATTTGCTTTATTTGAAAAGCATTTATCTCATTTATTGTAAAAAAACATACAATAATAAGAAAAAACATGGTTTTGACCATGCTTTTTAATAATCTTCTTCTTTATTCTTTGATGATGAAGTTTCTTGTTCGTAATCTTCATCACTTTCTTCATCGATCAAAATGTCTTCAGTATCGATTACGACTTCGTTATAGGTATGACGTTCTCTTAAATCCCAACGATTTCCTCCAACACATACAAAACGATCGTCTAGTGATAAATCACTATAGAATTGAGCGATATTTTCTTCTTCTTGAGCTGGTGTAAATCCAGCAATTGCTGATACCTCACTCCATAATTTAATAAATACTAAAGCCTTTTTCTTCGATTTCATAATATCAAAGGCTATATCAATCATAGCTTTTTTCATTGTGAATCAGTTTCCTCCTACATCTTTTCAATCGCATTTACACCAATTAGATACAATGCATTACGTAATGTGATTTTTGTTGCTTTTAATAACGCTAAACGTTGAGCAGATAAGTCTTCATGTTCAGGATCAATAACTTTACATACATTATAGAAGCTGTGGAAATGTTGAGCTAATTTTTGAATGTAGTTACATACCTTGTGTGGTGAACGTGTTCTTGCAGCGTCACTAACAACATTTGTGAACTCGTTGATGTATTTCATCAATGAGATTTCTTTTTCATGCGTTAATAAGTCATAGTTCTGCGCTTCTTTGAAATCTGGCGCTTGACGTAAGATTGAACAAATTCTTGCATGAGCATATTGCGCATAATATACTGGGTTATCATTGCTTTGTTTTCTTGCTAAAGCAAGGTCAAAATCAAAGTGTGTATCAACCGCACGTTGAACAAAGAAATAACGAACAGCATCAACTCCTACTTCATCGCATAATTCACGAATCGTAACAGCATTCCCAAGACGCTTACTCATTTTTACTTCTTCCCCATTTTCAACAAGACGTACCATTTGAATGATGTCGACTTGCAATTTATCAGGATTGTTTCCTAATGCTTGAATACTAGCTTTCAAACGAGGGATATATCCATGATGATCTGCCCCTAATAAGTCAACTAAAACATCATATCCACGATCTAGTTTATCTTTGTGATAAGCAATATCTGGAACTAGGTATGTATAAGAGCCATCTGTTTTACGTAAAACACGGTCTTTATCATCTCCGTATTTTGTTGTTTCAAACCATAATGCTCCATCTTGTTCATATGTTAAGCCTTTATCAGCTAAAACATCTAATGCTTTTTCTACTTTCCCATCATCACGGATTTTTTGTTCACTACTCCATACATCGAAATGTACACGGAAGTAATCTAAATCACGTTTGATTTTATCTAATTCAAACTCAATTCCTTTTTCTTTAAAGAATTTCAAGTTTGCTTCATTTTCTTCAGCATATGTGTCTTTATATTGTTTTGCTAATTCAATAGCGATATTCTTCACATCTTCTCCATGATATCCATCTTCTGGTAATACAAAAGACATTCCTAAATATTCACGGTAGCGAGCTTGTAATGATAAACCAAGATTTATAATTTGGTTACCAGCATCATTTACATAATATTCACGAGTAACATCATATCCACTTGCAGCAAGTAAACGTGTGATGCTATCTCCCCATGCAGCTCCTCTTGCATGTCCTAAGTGAAGATCTCCAGTTGGGTTTGCTGATACATACTCAACATTGATCTTTTGATGATTTCCTGATTCATTGTGTCCAAAGTTTTCACCTTCGCTTAATACTTTAGTGATGACTTGAGTCAATGAAGTATTCTTAATTTTAAAGTTTAAGAAACCAGGACCTGCAATTTCACAACTATCGATAGAAGCTTCATCATAGTTTAAATTGTCCATCAACCCTTGTGCAATCACACGTGGGTTGTTTCTTAATACTCTTGTTAATTGCATTGCTAAGTTTGTAGAATAGTCACCATGACTTTTATCTTTTGGAATTTCAATAACAACATTCGCAACTTCTAATTCAGTATCAAATGCTTTGTTAGCAGCATTGACTAAAGCTTGTTTTAAATTCAACTCAATTTGATTCATGCTATATCCTCCTTCAACATACATATCATACGAAACTTACTCACGACTTCATCATTGGTTAAGATATCATATTCAATTGCTATGATAGAATCTTTCCTAATATATTTATGTGTATATACTTCAAGATCCATAACCCCATACGAAGAAGTAATGCTTCCTTTCGTTTTTTCATGCTCACGAAAACACAAGTCAGTAATCATATCTCCCTGACGAAGCAAGTGCATCTGCTCATCATCAAAGGTGATTCTAACCTTTGTGCTTTTATCATTTTCTAAATATTCTAAAGTGATTCCATCCATTGTATTTAATAGTTCAATGTATCCTTTATATAAGATATTTTTCTCATTTGTAATCAAATCACTTTGTTTCACTGTAACTAATTTTCTCATGTCTTCACCACTTATCATGTGAATTATAGCAAAAAAAGTTTCATATGCAAGAGTTTTTTTTCAATATTCTAAACAGATTACTAATATCGTCTAAACGTAGATCTTACCAACATCTATTTTTATATTATAAAAGTAGAATAATTATTCCACTTTTATATGTTCTACTTTTATAATATAAATCGTCATTTCTTTGAAATCCGTCTTCCTATTTCTAACGTAGCATGCATCCTATCTTTCAACTCTTCCAATATGCTGCAAGCTACTCCATTTTCTGGATTTCACCTTCTCATCCTCCTATTTCAATCTTGATCCACTTGCATTCTACAAAAAATTCTTCCTTATATTATATAGGGGTATAATCACCCTAAATTTTTAAGATCGATTTTTCGTAAAAACTCTTCCTTATATTATATATAGGGATCTGATTCCTGCAGGTTTAAAATATCATGCAAATATAGCCTGATATCCTGGTATCTTACTGGTATACCATTTTATTGGTTTATATTCTACTTTTATAGTATTATAATTATAGATGTTAAACTATTATCTATCTTATCCTACTTCCGTGTTCCTCTTCCACTCCTTTCTAGAAATGACACATCTCATTTCTATTCTATATTTTATATATTATAATAATAGAATATAAAATTGATATGTATTTGTTTCATAGTAGAATATGCTATTCTACATTCTCTCTTGAATTTCATCTAGATAGCTTCTTTTCATTGCATTCCATGACTCATCCTTTGTCATCCTACAACCATCAACATGACTATCTAGTATTGCTTCTATCCATCAAGCTATGCGCTATCTTTTCAATCATCTCTTGGATACAACTCATATCTATCTCATCATCCCACTAGAAATATTTGTGCTATCGATGTGACAGAAATCCTACTTCAAGATTTGCTTCATGTTCTCATCAACTACTTAACAAAGAGAAAGCATAACTAGATCCAACATGCTCACATCTTACTCGTTACTTGGATTAATCGACTGTAGTTGTTGATCATGACTTTTTACATTTCATCATTCGCTTGCTTTGTACTCATCTCTTCATTGATCAGATCTTTCTTCTTCATGTTGTCGTTGAAAGCATGAACCAATTCATCATTTGATGCGAGTTGAAATTCAAGCCTGCTCTTTTTCTTACCAACCGTTCATTCTTTTGCTTTACACTTTGAACCTAGTGTTGTTGACTGCAATCATAACTACACTAACTCTTTTAGAAAGTCACACAACTCATATACAAGAACATCATGTCGTCTTGAACAAAATTATCTATTCCCATTCTTGCACATAACATCCTACATAGACTTCATCCTCATCCAAATTGCATTTATAACAAATCGCACTTAACGATCATATTAAGTATCCAGTGATATCTCAGTTTAAATTTCTTATGCACCTATAGAAGACTTGATTCATCTTAATCTGATTAAAACACAACTATCTTTTAACCCAACAGTTTATGATCAAGTTAAACCAGCTACTACTATATGCGCGTATATATACGTGTGCGTATGTATGCGCATATCGCCTAATGTTGCATAAGCAATAAAAAAATAGCTTTGTAGTCATGCTAGCGTTTTATCCACTTTGAACACAACAACAAGGTCCATATTGCGTATAAATCTCCTATGTACTACATCTACCAGGAATCAATCGCATTCATAACGATTCTGATACAAAAACATGTATATTTTTGCAGAATAGTGTGCAAAGAGGCATGAAATGTTCACGATTTGTGGAATTTTTCTATTTAATGTATAGTTTTATGTATTTTATGGGATTTTTTACATACTTTTAACAATTTTTTTAATTTTTTTTGAATTTTTTTATAAATCAACGAAAAGCCCATGAATAAAGGCTTTTTGTGACTTTTTAATAGGTGAAATGACAGGTGCATTCTGATTTTTTTTAAAATTTGAGGTTGCACTATCAAAAAGTCTTTGTTACAATGATGCCGTTGATGTCGAGGTGATAACATGAACTTTATTGAAAAGAACACAAAAAAAGTCGCATTAATCTTAGGAATAGCCACAGCATTATCTGCTGTTACAACTGTATATGCAGCATCAAACACTGACGGATGGCACGATGGTGTTTATCTTGTAGAAGGTCATGCTAAAACAGAATGGTTGTTTGAAGAAACTGGAGCTGTTTACTACTTAAATGATGAAGGTAGACCAGTGAAAGGTTGGAAAACAATCGAAGAAAGCACATACTTCTTTGATGCTAACGGAGAACGTGTAAGTGGTGACGTCGTAATTGACGGACACAAATACTCTTTCCAGAAAAACGGAAAATTACTTCTTGGATGGCAGGATGAAAGAACTTCATACTACAACCAATACGGAATTAAACTTACTGGAAAACAAGTAATCGATGGTAAAACTTATAACTTTGATCAAAATGGTTTCATTACAACTGGATGGATCAAGTTAGATGGTAAAAAAGTATTCTTTACTGAAGATGGTTCAATGGCCACTAAGAAAACTAAAATCAATGGTAAAAACTACCACTTTGATAAAAAAGGTCATTTAGTAAATGGATGGATGAAAAAAGATGGTGAAAAATATTACTATCGTGATGGTATCCAACAAACAGGATGGCAAAAAATCAAAGGTAAAAAATACTTCTTTAACAAAAAAGGTCAAGCTTTAACTGATACTGAATACAAAGGTTATAAATTTGACAAAAATGGTGTTGCTAAGAAAATTGAAAAGAAAAAAGAAGTAGTTGAAGAACCAAATTATGAAAACAACTACCAATCTTCAAACCAATACACTGGAAATGCATTAGGTGGAATCGCTAATGGAGCTTTATCTCAATTAGGTGTTAACCAAGACTGTACTGCTTTAGCTACGAACGCTTTAGCTAGTCAAGGTATCTATTTCCACGGTTGGCCAGCTGACTATATGTCACTTGGATCAATCACTAGTGCTCCTCAAGCTGGAGACTTAATTTACTATGATAACGCAGGTGCAGGAGTTCCTCACATTGCAGTATACATTGGTAATGGTCAAGCTGTTCACGGTGGATGGCAAGGTACTACAGTTGTAGCATCTGCTTACATTGGAACTGGTCCAGTATTCATTCGTGTAGCTCACTAATCATAAGAGGATATCATTCCTCTTTTTCTCTTTGTAAAATAAAACGCTCAATTTCGCACTTTTTAAGCGATTTGAGCGTTTTTTATTATTTCCGATTATTATTTATAGCAGATACTAAAAACGTCTCTGAAAGGCGTTTTATTTAAATTATGGATTTTTCTATAAAATAACTTGTTAATATATAAAAAAAGAATAGCTATTAAATTATTATTTAGCCATTCCTCTTTATATAAATAATCTAAATTTTTATGTCATGAATCAAAAATATCATCCTTCAGCTTATTAAAATCTATGCTTCTTTTTCCATCATTTCTTCTCTTATAATGTCAACAAAATCTTGTTTTACTCCTAATAAATCTACAGCTTCATCAAAGGTCATATTCTTCTTTTTCATCAAATTATTAATATGTTTTTTAGTGGCAATAATTTGTCCTTCAATTCGTCCGTCTTCTTTTACTCCTTCACTCAAGTTACACATGTTATTCATCTCCTCATCGAATTCTCTTGTCATTCTTATGTCATAGTTTTTGATTAAATACTTAGTTTTATAAATTTTACTTCATGAAAAAATCTTAGAATATCGATTTACGGATATCCCAAGATTTTATATTTCTGTTTAAGCAATGATTTTATGCTTTAATTTCGTTCATTTCTTCTCGTATGATTTTAACAAGCTCTTCATTAATTTTTAGTAAAACGATTGCTTCTTCAAACGTAACATTTAATGATTCCATTAAATTATTAATATGTTCTTTAGCAGAATTAATTCTTTCTTTAATTCGTCCTTTTTCTATTCCTTCTTTTAGGGCATCTTCTTTTATTCCTTCACTCAAGTTACACATCTTATTCATCTCCTCATCTAATTCTCTTGTCATTCTTATGTCATAGTCTT
>SAMEA104404100__coassemble_359_pt1 | contig 53132 bp, 47 predicted proteins | sample SAMEA104404100__metabat2_high_PE_039 | metagenome-assembled genome bin SAMEA104404100 (sample SAMEA104404100) | Balaenoptera acutorostrata | reverse complement strand
CAGCAGGTGCCAACACTGTCAAAGTGTTGTCCTTTCTATAGGTACTATTTTAAACCTGCTTTTACTTTATAATATGATAACTCTGTGTTGTAAGATCAATATCAATGATCAATCCATTTTCATAAAGAGCTTGTTGATGATGAAGCTTACCATCTATAAAGGTATGCTTGATCATCTTTTCTTTTGCGATGATTTCATGAAAGGATGCAACGACAGTAGCACGTTTCATCTTCTCTTCTTTTGACAATGGTTCATATTCGTCTTCAAAGACACCATCGGTATTTGGATAGGCTGCATCCTTTTCTAAATAAGGAGCGCCACCATTTAACAATGCATAGAGCATAAAATCATCCCCATTTTTGCATTTGTCCATTGGCCAAGGTGTGATAATGCAATCATGATAAACTAAATTAAAGAGTGGAATGGGAACACCAATCCGTGCTTGTTTGCAAGAATGCATCATATATTCATAGGGAGCATAATGGCAGAATACTTGATAAGGAAGACTCCATTCATTAACTTCTTCGCTACTTGTAAGTATTTGGTGCTCTAACATCCAAGCAAAGCATGCATTTCTAGCTTGTGCGCATTCTTTTCGAGTCATTGTATGCATGGGATGAAAACACTCATCTAGATCATTACAAGTGAAAACATCTAAATACGTGCAATCTGGATGGATGCCTTGTTGTAAGAGTTGTTCATAATTGCGAGCAAGAAAAGCAAGTGCTTGTTTTGCGCATAAATAGTCTTGTTTACCACCTGCCCAATAAGCATGAGAGGGTCTTGTATGGACATAGTTATGAATGCTATTTCCCTGGTCATAATCCTTTGATGAATGATAATAATCACGGTATTGATCATGAAGACCAATGAGATAGCCTAAGTCTTGGCATGTATGAACAAGGGATTCTAGACCATCCCATCCACCTGCTTCAGGACAAGGCGGAAGCATTTCTGGATGTGCTTGATCATAACCATGTCGTCCCCATCCATCAAGATGAAGATAAAGCTTTTTCATACCAGCTTCTTTCCATTCCTTTAATTCCTTTGTTCTTGTAGCAAAGGTACAAAGGGATTCATAGCGCAACGGATGCTCTTGGTCAAAGAAACGGGACTGTGGATCGACATGTGTTTTGATTCCCTTATGTAAGAAACTACAGCCAATCAGATTATCAATAGATGGATGTTGTACACATTTTTCTTTTAATGTTCTTACCACCCCACGCTGATCAGCATCTTTACGATAGGCATGAGCGATGGTGTTATAATCGCAGTTTTCAAAAAATTGAAAACGTAGACTTCGTTTATAGGACATGGTATGTAAACTTGAACGCCAATAGGCAGCAATGGTTGTTTGATGTTTACTTGCATCATGATGAAGATCATAGTTACTATCCCATGGCGTATCGTTGATGCATAAATACCCATGCCCATCTTTGATTTGCGAATAGATTGGTAAATAGGCACTACTTGAACAAAAGGCCCCATCAAATGGAACTTGATGAACATCTTGTGGCCAAGTGTTAGGTATTAGTAAACCTTGTTGTAAGGGAAGGATGGTATACCATGCATCGCTTTGTTTTTGAAAAGTGAAAGGCAATGGCCAGTGTACTTCATCAATAGCCTCATCCATAAGGGGAATAAAGGAACAAGTGATTTCTTCATTGCTATAAGAAATCTGAATAGTAGTCATAAAGGAAACGTTACAGTCTTGGAAGTTTGCATATAAGGATTGGATGGCAATCCCAACACCATCTTTCTTTATTTCATGTTTGATCACGTTTGCTTCTTGAAAAGAAATTTGCTTACCTTGAAATAGAAAATAAGGATCTTGGGCAAGCGTTACCCATGTGCGGTTATGTGCTTGAATGTGAAGCTGTAAGGTTTGTTCATCGAGTGTTACGATGGTTGAAGAATGTTTGATTTTCATAATAGACTCCTTTGTAAGAATTGTAACCATCATACTATAAAAAGAAGAGGATTATCAATATATATAGAAAAAGATATGCTATAATAACAAGACAGAGGTGATGAAATGATTAGATTAATAGCATGTGATTTAGATGAAACATTATTAACAACAGAGAAACAAATCACAAAGAAAACCATTAATGCCATTAAACGTGCAGAACAAGAATTTCATGTGAAATTCGTACCAGCAACAGGAAGAGGATATACTTGCTTAGATGATGTCCTAGATGTGCTTGATGTCAAAAATAAAGAAGGAGAATATATTATTTCTCATAATGGTGGTGTGATTTGTGAAAATAAAGACTATCGCAAATTGCAATTTCATACATTATCATTTGAAAAAGCCAAAGAATTGTTTGCCTTTGGTCTTACCAAAGATATTTGTATGCAAGTATTTACTGATAAAGATGTATATGCTTTTCGTTTAAATGAAGAAGAAAAGAAATGGTTATTGATGTTTAAACCAGATAGCATCATCTGTACGCAAGATTCCATTGACTTTTTAAAGGGTGAACCAATTGTTAAAATCTTATTTCAAAAAGTGGATATGCCTTACTTATTTGAATTAGCAAACGAGATGAAACCCATCACAGATGGAGAAGTAGCTGTTTCTTTTTCAAGTAATCGTTACTTAGAATTAAATGCCATTGGCATTGATAAAGGATTAGGTCTACTTGAATTAGCAAAAGCCTTAGGAATCAAACAAGAAGAGACCATGGCAATCGGTGATAATTTAAATGATTTAGAGATGTTACAAGCAGCAGGGGTAGCTGTTGCGGTAGCAAATGCAAGTGATATCATTAAAGAGCATAGTGATTATGTCACAAAACAAGACCATAATCATGATGCGGTTGCGGAAGCAATTGAAACATTCATCTTTCATCAACAATAGTTTGGAGGTGCTTTATGAATTCATCAAAGAGAAGAGAAACGGTGTTACAACTCATCAAAGAAAGTGAAAGTCCTATTTCGGCAAGCGCATTAGCGAACATGACACAAGTATCAAGACAACTCATTGTGGGCGATGTTGCATTATTACGAGCACAAGGTCACAAGATCATTGCGACACCTAGAGGATATCTAAGCGATGATGAAGTAGAAAGAGGCATCACGAAAACACTTGCCATCATTCATGAACCAGAAGAAATCCTAGATGAGTTTTATACCATCGTGGATCTAGGCGGTACCATCAAGGATGTCATCGTTGAACATCCCGTCTATGGACAGATCGTAGCGCAATTGCATGTATCGAATCGCTATGAAGCAGACCAGTTTTATCAAAAGATACAACAAATGCATGCCAAACCGCTATCAAACCTAACCAATGGTCTACATTTACATACCATTTCATGTCCAAATGAGGAATGTTATCAGCGAATTGAGCAGGCATTAGGCCAAAAAGGGTATTTATATAATAAATAGAGTGTGATGGTCATCACATTCTTTTCTTTTTGGTATAAATTGTATAGACCAAACGATGGTGGTATATAGATATTTTTGTGGTATAGTCACTAAAATATGTAATTATTTGTATGTTGGTCTATACAATTTATGTAAATATCTAAAAAAAATTAACTTTTTTTAGTTAAATTTTAAAAATATTTAGAAAAAATAGCTGAAAACGCTTGCAATATATTTGCGTAGTGGTATACTAATGGTGTCGGTGGTATATACCACAAGAAAGGAAGAAATATTTATGATTAACATTCTATTAGTTTGTTCTGCAGGTATGAGTACTAGTATGCTAGTAAAGAAAATGCAGGCAGCTGCTGCTACTAAAGGGGTAGAAGCAAACATCTGGGCTGTTGGAGATGCTGAATCAACAGTTGAATCACAAAAGGCTGATATTGTCTTATTAGGGCCTCAAGTTCGTTTCTTATTAAGTAAGATGGAGGATCGTGTAAACCACGAAAAACCAGTTCAAGTAATTGATATGGCATCTTACGGAGCAATGAATGGAGCGAAAGTACTTGATACTGCAATCGCTACATTAGAAAAGTTTCATAAATAATTATTATTAAGGAGAGAAAGAAAGTATGGAAAGATTTACTGCTTGGATGGAGGAACACTTCGTACCAGTAGCTGCTAAAATTGGTTCTCAAAAACATTTAGTAGCTATCCGTGATGCCTTCATCGCTATTATGCCAATCACAATGGCAGGTGCATTTGCTGTTTTATTAAACGTATTCGTACGTGATTTACCAACTCAATATTTACCAGACATGAAAATTGCTGAAACAATGAACTGGTTAATTAGTATTAATGGTAACGTTTGGTGGGGTTCTCTTGCAATCTTATCAATGGCCTTCGTATTCGCATTAGGTTACAACTTGTCTAAAGCTTATAAAACAAATGCTTTAGCTGGTGGATTAATCGCATTCTCATCATTTATCGCTGTTACTCCTCAGGTAGCTACAATTGCTGAAGCTGGTCCTGATGGTGCTGACGTAGTTGGCTGGGGATTCTTAAACTGGTCATATTTAAGTGCTGCTGGTTTATTTACAGCATTGATCGTTGGATTTGTTGCAACTGTGATCTATGCTAAATTAATGAACAAAAACGTAACAATTAAATTACCAGAATCTGTACCACCTGCTGTTTCAAAAGCATTTGCTGCAATTATTCCTGGTGTTATCGCAATCTACGCTTGTGGTATCTTAGCTTATATTGCTTCTACTGTTAGTGGTGGAATGTCAATCGGAGATATCATCCTTAAATACGTACAGATGCCTTTCTTAGGATTATCTCAAGGTTTAGGAGCTGTATTAATCGTTGTATTAGCTGTTCAATTATTCTGGTTCTTTGGTTTACATGGAACTAACGTATTAGGAGCTATTCTTGATGGAACTTACTTAACTTGTCAATTAGACAATGCTGCAGCATTCAATGCTGGAAAAGCAATGGAATATATTTGGACTCGTGGATCATTCGACGCTTATGTTTGGATGGGTGGAGCTGGATGTACATTAGCATTAATCATCGCTGTATTCATCTTCTCTAAACGTGCTGATTCTAAAGCAGTTGCTAAATTATCTGCTCCAATGGGTGTATTCAACATCAACGAACCAGTTGTATTCGGTATGCCAATCGTATTAAACCCAATCTACTTCATTCCTTGGTTATTAGTACCAGTTGTATTAACAATCATCGCTTACTTAGCTACATCATTAGGATTAGTTCCTTATATTCACGTAGTAGTACCTTGGGTAGTTCCACCAGTAATCTATGCTTGGTTAGCAACTGGAGGAAGCTTCGCTGCTGCATTATTATCAATTATTAACTTAGCAATCGGTGTTGCTATTTGGTCAGTATTCGTAATCTTAGCTAACCGCTTTGATGTTGAAGAAGCTGAATAATAACAATCGTAACAAAACATATACTTTAAATAGTAAGAAAGGATCACGAACATGGAAGGTATTGAATTAATTTGTTTTGAAATTATCTCTGCTGTTGGTGGTGCTAGATCTTGCTACATCGAAGCAATTCAATTAGCAAAAGCGAAAGAATTCGACAAAGCTCGTGCTTCAATTGCTGAGGGTGATGAACTTTTCAATCAAGGTCATCGCTCTCATGCAAAACTTGTTACTCAAGAAGCTAACGGGGAAAAAGTTGATGTAGTATTATTATTAGTACACGCAGAAGATCAATTAATGAGCGCTGAAACATTTAAAATTTTAGCAAATGAATTTATCGATTTATACGAAAAAATGTAATCGATTCAGATTTGAAAGAAGGTTATACCATGATTACAATTTCTAGTCCAATTAAACAGGACTTTATCATTGAACTGTTAGACGGAAAAACTTATAATGATATTACATTTACTTTTAAAGGTAAATCAGGTATGAATTTAAGTTTTGAAGTTAATACAGACGACAAAGATAGCGCAATCGCAGTAGCTAAAAAAACTATTAAATCTACTGAAGTTGGTGCAGTCTTATATTTCCAAGTAAAATAAAGAAAGAGTGATTTTGATGAAAACATGGAGTTTGTTCTTCATTAGTATTGGTTGTATATTTATTATGTTGAGTTACCAGATGCCCAATCCAGTTTACTTAATCTTAAGTGGACTTGTATTGATTGGTTATGGAGTGTACCAATTACGCAAAAAAGATACAAAGCGTAATAGAAAGGAAGGATTCTATGATCGTAAATAGAACATTGGATGTGAGTCTAGAAGAAATGGATGTCTTTGTGAAACAAATGGTTCTACAAGATATTTATCACGCTACAGGGAAGAAAAAACAACTATCTGACGTCAAACCTGGCTTCAAATATAGTAAAAAATTAAAGGGTAGAAGTGGCAAAGAGGGCAACGTTCTAACTTGCATTGATGAACTAGAGTCTGGGAATTATAAAGCATCGTTCAATAGTAAACAAGGGGTAAATACACTAGCGTATCGCTACCAAGAAAATGCTGAGGGAAAAATTGATCTTAGCTATGAAGAAAACTATGATGCGAAATCAAAATCAAAAGCGTTGAATTATCAAATCATGAATTTTCTTTACAAACATTCAAATAAAAGAAGAATTAATTTGACGCTTGCACACATTGAGCACTTGATTCAAGAAAACAGAAAGTCAGTCAATTAGTACTGACTTTTTTCATAGGAGGACGATTATGGGAAGATTAGGTATCTCTATTTATCCAGAACATTCCACTTTAGAAAAAGATATGGCCTATATCACATTAGCTGCGAAATACGGAATTAAACGTGTATTTACTTGCTTATTAAGTGTAACTGGAAAAACAAAAGAAGAAATTAAAGAAGAATTCACAACTTTGATCGATCATGCACATTCCTATGGCATGGAAGTGATCTTAGACGTTGCACCATTCGTATTTGAAAACTTAGGTGTTACTTACAACAATCTTTCATTCTTCAAAGAAATTCATGCAGATGGAATTCGTTTAGATGAAGGATTTGATGGCTTAAAAGAAGCATTGATGACATGCAATAAAGAAAACTTAAAAATTGAAATTAATGCAAGCTTCGGTAATAAATATATCGCAAACATCATGAGTCATTATCCAAACAAAGACAATTTAATCACTTGTCATAACTTCTATCCACAACGTTATACTGGATTAAGTTTAAAACACTTCAACCATTGTAATGAAGATATCAAAAAATACAATTTAAAAATTGCTGCCTTTGTTTCTTCACAAACTGAAAATACATATGGTCCTTGGCCAGTCAATGAAGGATTATGTACATTAGAAATGCATCGTGATCTTCCAATGAATGTGCAAGCTAGACATTTATTCGCAATGGGATGTGTGGATGATGTCATCATTGCAAACTGCTATGCAAGTGAAGAAGAATTACAATCATTAGCGGATTTAAAACCTGGTATTTTAACATTTAAAATCGCTTATGAAAAAGAATTACAAGAATCAGAACGTAAAATTATTTACGAACACGATCACTTCGTTCGTGGTGATATGAGTGAATATATGGCAAGAAGTACATTCCCTCGTGTGACTTATGCAAACGAAAGTGTAAAACCAGAAAATACACGTGATTTAAAACGTGGAGACGTTATTATCGTTAACGATAACTATTCTCGTTATAAAGGAGAATTGCATATCGTGCTAAAAGATATGCCAAATGACGGAAGAAAAAATGTAGTTGGACGTATTCCTGATGAAGAAATGATGTTATTAGATTATATCGAACCATGGAGACCATTTATTTTTATCAAATAGGTTAAAATCATATAAATATGGCTAGAATACTTGAGTTTTAGTGGTATATACAATATAATTTAATTAGCATTTTTTGAAGGAGGAACTATGGAGAAGCCAAAATATCTACAGATTAAAGATAGTATTAAAGGGTTCATAGAGGGCCAGGCTGCGAATACGCCCATTCCAAGTGAAAGAGAAATTGCTAATACATATAATGCTAGTAGAATGACAGTACGTCGAGCTATTGAAGAATTGGTAGAAGACGGATATTTATATCGCGAAAAGAATGTTGGAACATTTGTTGCAGATTTAAAGATGCGTCGACAAGTTCATCCAGTTTTGTTAGAAGATTCATTAAAAGAAAATACAAATTATAAAATCTTGTATTTCAATATGTATTTTGATATTAAAGGGGAAGCCGATATCACAGAAAACTTAGAAGCGGAACCTGGAGAATTGTATTTACGAGTTGTGCGTTTAGTATTAGACAAGGATACACCTATCTGTATTGAAGAAATTTATATTTCAAGAAAAGAATTTCCAAACGACGACATATCAAATTTAAATCATTTTTTAAATTTTGATAGATATATTGAAGACGGGCGTATGAGCCAAGTTTTCGTACCAATGATGATTCCTACGCAATATGCGAAATTGTTGAATATGAAAATTAATACGCCAATTATCAGAATTGATAATCTGATTACGAAGAAGAATGGCCAACCATTTATCTTTGTAAGATCCTTTTACAATCCTGAAAAGAAGAAGATTACCATTACAATGTAATAAATTTAATTTAATTTTGTTTAAGAACCTGTCACATCATAAGACAGGTTTTTTTCTGTTCAAACGTATTAGAGAATAGAAAGAGGGATGTACATGCTACCAACTATGATCAATGACAAATATACAATTGAAAAACCATTAGGAAAAGGTGGTCTAGGCAGTGTCTATGTTGTCTATGATCATCATATTCAATCAAGATGGGCGATGAAAGTGATGCAAAAATCCAAGGATTGTCGATATGTAGTCAAGCAAGAGATAGAAATGTTAAAGCAACTGCAACATGCTAAATTACCACGTGTAATCGATGTGTTAGAAGATGATGAAAACTATATGATTGTGATGGATTATATGCAAGGAATAGATTTAAAGCAATATTTACTTTGCAATGGCAAAGCATCTACAAAAACAGTGATAAATTGGGGACTGCAATTGTGCGATGTCCTATCTTATTTGCATCAACATGATCCGATGATTTTATATTTGGATTTAAAGCCTGAAAATATTATGGTTCAAAAACAAGAACTAGTATTAGTTGATTTTGGTGCTGCAAGGTTTTATGAACAATCCGATGAGATTCGATATGGAAGTGTTGGCTTTGCTGCTCCAGAACAGTTTGATGAAACACAAACACTCAATCAACAAGCGGATATTTATGCACTAGGTGCAACCTTGTTATATGCTTGGACGCTTGATGTTACGACCTTTCCTGCATGTAAAAAGAAACTAGATCGAAACGTAAAAAAGATTATTCAAAGATGCATGATGAAAAATCCACAAGATCGTTATGAAACAATCCAAGATGTGCAAAACGAATTTAAAGCACTTGTTGAACCAAAAAAGAAGCATTCTTTTTTGATCATCGTTTGTATCCTATTACTAGGTTATGGTTTTTTACTACCAAGATATGAAGCTAGAACATTTTTAAAGCTTCAAGATGTTCCTACAAAATGGGATAGGCTAGAACAAGACATTCAACAACATCCTACATCAATGAGTGCTTATCAACGCTTATTTGATGACTATTTACAAGATGATGTTTTTTCTCAAGAAGAGGAATTACATTTTGTCTCTCATGTTGAACCATTCGTTCAACGAAATCGTGAAAATATGGAACTTTGTTACAAGATTGCATGCTTATATCAGTATTATGAGGTAGAAATGGATGCAAGCAAAAAAGAAAAAGTATGTCAGTATTTTCGAATAGCGATGCAATCAAACAACACAGCAATCAAACAAGAAGCAACTGCTTATATCAAGTTATTAACAAAGAGTAAACATGATCAAGAATACTTTGCTCTTATGCAAGAAGCATCAAAGACGAAACTTTCTAAAGATGCAGCCTTTCGCTTGTATCATAACTTGTTATCTTTGTTGATGACGCATCTACCATCTTTGATTGATGCAAAGATTTCACAAAAAGACTTAGTAGCTTATGTGGATCGCATGAAGACCTTGATTGATGAGAGTGATTGTTATAAAAATCAAAAAGATCGTTTGTATCAATTGATTGAAGATTGTTATCAAATGCTTGCATTTAAAAATCATAAAGGGGGAAACAACTATGAAACAAATTAGTATTCTTTGGTTGAGCTGTATGCTTATATTAGGTATTTATGGTTTATCTTGTTCGTTTGTGTATGGGAATGCGAAAGAAAATCAACAAGAAGAGGGAATTGTTGATGTAAGACCGACGATAGAAGAAACAAACTATGTTACAAAAGATCATCAGTTATTTTTAGCAAAGGATTGTGATGTGACGTTCACATTTGACTTTCAGCAAGAAAAGATGAAAGCAATGCAAGTGGTGATCAATGATGAGATGTATATTGAAAAACACTATGCAACGCCAAAACAAAAAGAAGAATTTACCATTTCGACTAGGATTCGAGAAGGAAAAATCAAACAGTTTGTTTTTCAATGGTTAGATGAAAAAGAACAACAACATTCTTGTCACTATGATATTGTATTAGATCAAGAGGCACCAACCATCACGTCTTTTCAGTTGCATGATAAAGTCATTGACAAGAATAAAGATGTGTATGGAAAAGACGAAGAAACAATCATAGTTAAGGCATCGGATGGACAATATGGTAGTGGAGTTCAAAAGATTCATTGGTATACGGTGAATCAAGTTGGAGAAAAGAGCGAAATCAAACAAGAAAATGTCAATGCTAAAGGAGAAGTAATGATTCCATTAACTGCTCCTTTTGAAGGCTATCTATATGCATGTGCAATTGATGCATGTGAAAATGGCAAAGTTGAAGAGGATTCTAGATTCTACAAGAGTGGAAAAATCCACCTATATCGAACAGAAGATATTCAAAAAGCAACTAAGATTGCATTCGATTGTAAAGAGGCTTTAAAAAAAGATAATTTGTATATCTTTTCGAAAAAGGAAGTAAACCTACCATTACAGGTGCAGGCATCTTTAGATGGAATTAAGAAATTAGAATATTTTATATTTGATGAAGACCAGCAATGTATCAAACATCAAGAAATTAATCCTTGTAAAAAACACATAACATGTGAAGAAGATAAACCATGGAAGAATGTCAATACATCTATTTTGCTTCAATCAAAGAAAGGAAAGCAAACCATTCATGTTCGATTAGAAACCAAAAGTGGCTGTGTTGTAGAAAAAGATATTGATGTATGTGTGGATGCCACCAATCCAAAACTAACTTATACCAAAACGAAACCAGGACTTTTTATTGATGAAGAACAGATTGTTCATCTTGAAGTGAAAGAAGATCATTTCAATGAGAAACAAGAACATCTATCTTTTTATATAAATGATGAAAAGCAAGATATACACTGGCAATATGACGAAAAGAAACAGGGCTATATGGTTGATCTTATATGTACACAAGAAGGAACGTATCGACTAGAAGGCTATGTATATGATCTTGCCAACCACAAAAGCAATCAACTTCAAGACAAGTTTACGATTGATGTTCAAAATCCAAGTATCACCTATGTTGCGCAGGAACATCGTTTTACTTGCAGTGATATGAATTTAGATCCAACACAAACAAGGATACAAGTGAAAAAAGACGGAAAAGAAGTTAATCGAAAACCAACAATAGAAACAAAGGAAAAGATGCAAATCTTTACGTTTGATGACTATGAACAATGGGGCGATGGCTATTACACGATGGATGTTTTTGTGAATGACCTTGCGAATCATCAAACAAAACGACACTATGAAGTATTAAAAAATACGAAGGGTTCTACTTTGAACTGTAATCTAAAAGATGAAGTGTATAGACAACTAGAAAAAGTTGAAATCACAGAAGAAAATCTGAGTCCTATTCAAAAAACAAGTATCTTTCTAACTCATAAAGGAAAGGTAAAAAAATTAGAGAAGAGTGATTATCAAGTACAAAAGAAACAGGATAAACCATATATTTATGTCTATGAGTTAAACCAAGCCTTATTTCAAGATGATGGGAAGTATCAAATGTATGTACATAGTATGGATGAAGTAAACAATCAAATGGATTGGTATCAACAATTTGAACTTGATCGACACTCACCAAAGATTGCGGTAGTAAAAGAAAACAACAAGAAGCAAACAGTATATGTACAAGATAATGATGAAGTTTCTTCTGTACTTATAAAAGTAGATGGTAAAACAGTCGCATATGAAAAACAAGAAGAAGGCTATGCCTTTGAAGCAAAAAATCCAAAAAGCATTCAAATTGAAGTAAAAGATAAGGCTGGTAATATCACAAAAAAAGAATGGAAGAAGACAAATGAAGATTCAAAGCAGGCATGGATTCCAATGGTTGCAGTGTTTGCAGGGCTAATTTTAATCATTGTAATCGTTTTAAAACAGAAAAAGTGCAAATAGTACTTTACGATTAGAAATGTCCTCAGTTATAATAGTCCATATATGTGTCTTGACACATTTTGGGAGGATCTTATATGAGTCATAGTAACAGAATTCACAGCATGGTACTATCTGCATTGTTGATTGCAGTTGGTATCTTAATTCCAATCTTATCTCCAGTAAAAGTGATGATAGAACCAATGTCTTTTACTCTAGCAAGTCATGTCGCTATTATGATTGCAATGTATGTTTCACCATCTGTTGCGGTTGCCACAGCATGTGGAACAACACTTGGATTCTTGCTTTATGGATTTCCAATGCCTGTTGTACTTCGTGCATTAAGTCACATCGTCTGGGCATTTGTAGGTGGTATTTACTTACGTAAACATCCAGATACCTTAAATAGTATGTGGAAAACAGTTGCTTTAACAGTTGCGATTGCCTTGATTCATGCAGCTGCAGAAGTTGCCATTGTCATTCCAATTTACTTTAATGATCCAAACATCGACTTTATGTATATGGTTATGGGGTTAGTTGGTGTTGGAACAATTGTTCATAGCATTGTTGATATGATCATCAGTATTGTCGCATGGAAGGTATTGGTGAAAAATAGAAGTATTGTATCCGTATCAAATGTAAAAGAAGTTGCATTACAGTTTTAGAATAAAGGTGGTTCTTAGGAATCATCTTTTTTATGTATTGTGAACCTTAATTATAATGAAAAAGATTCTCGCTGAATCTAATATAGTGGAAAATATACAAATTATATAAATAAGTGAAACTGTATACATTTGATTATGGATAGTATATGATAAAAGTAAAGAAAGCATAAGAGAGAAGGAGATGAAAAAATGAAGAAGAATATTACAATTACTCTTGTTGCATGTTTAGTACTAGCAATCATTTTAGGATTGATTTACGCCACGAGTCTATCTCAGCCAAAACAACCACCAAAAGAAGAAAAGAAAGAGGTTGTGGTTGATCAAAAAGAATCACAAAATGATAGGTATCAAGCGATTCTAAAAGAATATCAAGATGCGATAGACAATAATTTTTATGGATATCTAGAATCCTATGATCAACAAATTGCAAATGATAAAATGCCAAATATCAATATAGAAATAACAAATGCAGGTGGTTTAAACCTTATGTATGCATATTATGATATTGATGGTGATGGCGTCGATGAATGCATCATTGCGGATTATAGTGAAGAAAGATATGGCGACGGATTAAGAGGTAACTTTGATCCATATAATATTTTTGATGCTTATCAAATCGTTGATGGTAAAGTTTCAAGAATTCCAGGCTTTGAACTATGTGGATATCGAAATCTATATTGGATTGGAAAAGACCACACATTGATCAATTATGGCCATGGTGGTGCTAATAGCATAAGCTATCATTTGTATACGATTCGCGATGATAAACAAGATCTACAAGAAAAGGAAGGCTACTTCACAGCAACAGATGAATCTATGAATGATATCACGTATTATCATCAACAAGGAGAATCTGTTACGCAGATTAGCGAGGAAGAATTCGAAGTTGGAGTGAATGCTTATATCGTAAATGATTTATTTGAGTGGAAAGAAGTAAAAGGGTTTTAAACAAAAAGTGAGCTAAGTATACTATCATAGTAGCTCACTTTTTGTTTGGAAGGCGAAAAATTAAGTTCTATGCATGCTTTTTTATAAATAACAATATTTATAAAAAAAAGGTGAAACTTTGTTAAAAATTGTGAATTTGTTAACATGTCAATAAAGTTAGAAAGGGCTTATTTTTATAGAAAAAGAGAACAAAACGGTATATTTAGGCATAAATTTATAGGATATTGACCAAAAAATACTTGTGAAAAAAATACTTTGTCAAATTTTAGAAAAAGTGTGGTTAAACTGCTTTTCAAATAAAAAAATTCATTCTATAATAGTTAAAAGTAAAGTTATTTAGGAGGAAAAAACATGACTAAACAATTTATGTCAATGGACGGTAATACTGCTGCAGCTCATTGCGCCTATGCATTTACAGAATTATCGGCTATTTATCCGATTACGCCATCTTCACCAATGGCTGAAGTCGTTGACCAATGGGCTACACATGGTCGTAAAAATATTTTTGGTAGCGTAGTTAAAGTAGCTGAACTTCAATCTGAAGGTGGAGCAGCTGGTGCTGTGCATGGTGCATTGCAAGCTGGTTCTTTAGCAACTACATTTACTGCATCTCAGGGATTATTATTGATGATTCCAAATATTTACAAAATGGTAGGGGAATGTTTGCCAGGTGTTATTCACGTGGCTGCACGTGCACTTGCTTCTCGTGCATTAAATATCTTCGGTGATCACGAAGACGTTTATGCATGCCGTCAAACAGGTATCTGTATGCTTGCAAGTCACTCTGTTCAAGAAGCAATGGACTTAGCTGGTGTTGCTCACTTATCAGCAATCAAAGGTTCTGTACCATTCATTCACTTCTTTGATGGATTCCGTACATCTCATGAAATTCAAAAAATTGAAGTTATGGATACGGAAGTATTCAAAGACTTAATTGATAAAGAAGCGTTAGCAAAATTCCGCAAAAATTCATTAAACCCACATACAAATCCAGTGACTCGTGGTGGGGCAGAAAATGATGATATCTTCTTCCAAGGTATGGAAGCTAGAAATAAACATTATGATGCAATTCCTGATATCGTTGCGGATTACATGAAAAAAATCAGCGAAATCACAGGTCGTGACTATGCACCATTTACATATTATGGAGCTCCTGATGCTGAACGTATCATCATCGCTATGGGTTCTGTGACAGAAGCTGCAAAAGAAACAATCGATGCTTTAATGAAACAAGGCGAAAAAGTTGGTATGATTAAAGTTCACTTATATCGTCCATTCTCTGTTTCATATTTAACGGCTGTTTTACCTGATACTGTTAAACGTATTGCAGTCTTAGATCGTACAAAAGAAACTGGTTCTGTTGGTGAACCATTATATCTTGATGTATTAGCTGCATTAAAAGATCGTGACATCGAAATCATCGGTGGTCGTTATGGTTTAGGATCTAAAGATACACAAGCTTACCATGTAAAAGGTGTATTTGATCACTTAAAAGAAGAAACATTAACTCACTCATTCACAATTGGTATCGTGGATGACGTTACAAACTTAAGCTTACCATATGATGAAAACTTCCATATTCCTGCAGATTACACAAGTTGCTTATTCTGGGGTCTTGGATCAGATGGTACTGTATCAGCTAACAAATCTACAGTTAAGATCATTGGCGATAACACTGATATGTATGCACAAGCATATTTTGCATATGACTCTAAAAAAGCTGGTGGGGTAACTCGTTCTCACTTACGTTTCGGACAATCACCAATTCACTCAACATATTACATTAGTAATGCAGACTTCATCTCTTGTTCATTAGATGCTTACATGTTCAAATATGACATGGTTCGTAACATCAAAGATGGAGGAACATTCTTATTAAATACAACATTCTCACCAGAAGAAATCGTTGATCGTATGCCAAATCGCTTAAAAGCTCAATTAGCAAAACGTCATGCGAAATTCTATATCATCAATGCAACAAAGATTGCGCAAGAAATTGGTATGGGTCGTCGTACAAATACAATCCTTCAATCTGCATTCTTCGCATTGAATGAACAAATTATGCCTTTAGATCGTGCTGTTGAATTAATGAAAGCAGCTGCTAAAAAATCATACTCTAAAAAAGGTGACGCAGTTGTTCAATTAAACTACAAAGCAATCGATGCTGGTAAAGATGGATTAGTTCAAATCGCAGTTGATCCAGCATGGGCAGATCTTCCTTATAACTCACAACGTAAATTAAGTGGAGATGAATACTTTGATAACCACGTTCAAGCAATCAATGGTCTTGAAGGTTATGATATGCCAGTATCTGCATTCGCAAATGACTTCTTATTAGACGGTTCTATCCGTAACAACGTATCATTTGCTGAAAAACGTACAATCGCAGTTCAAGTGCCAACTTGGCATCCAGAAAACTGTATCCAATGTGGATTCTGTAGTTTCGTTTGTCCACATGCTACAATTCGTCCATTCGTATTAACAGAAGACGAAGTGAAAAATGCTCCAATGGAATTCAAGACAATTAAAGCGATGGGTAAAGATATGGGTGACTTACAATATCGTATCCAAGTTTCACCAGCTAACTGTGTTGGTTGTGGATTATGTGCTGTTGAATGTCCAGGTAAAGCAGGTAAGAAAGCTCTTGAAATGGTTGATATCAATCTTAAACTTGATCAAGAACCTCTTGCAGACTACTTATTCAAAGAAGTTGATCCAAAACCTGAATTCGCTTCACCAAATACAATTAAGGGTTCTCAATTCTTAATGCCATATTTCGAAGTAAGTGGATCTTGTCCAGGATGTGGAGAAACTCCATACTATAAATTAGTATCTCAATTATTTGGTAAAGACATGTTAGTTGCCAATGCAACTGGATGTTCTATGATCTATAGTTCATCAACTCCATCAACTCCATTCGTAAATGACAAGAATGGTGAAGGTGTTGCTTGGGCAAACTCATTGTTCGAAGACAATGCTGAATTCGGTTATGGTATGGCATTATCTGAAAACTATAAAGAAGCTAGAATCTTAAAAACAATGGAAGACAACATGGATGCAGTTGAACCTGCATTAAAAGAAGCATTCGCGAAATACATTGAAAACCATGGTAATCGTGAAGCTGAACGCGAAGTTGCTCCTACAATTAAAGAATTAGCTGCAAATTCTGATATCGCTGATGTTCAAGAATTAGCATCTGAAGACTTAATCAGTAAATCAATTTGGATCGTCGGTGGAGACGGATGGGCTTATGACATCGGATACGGTGGATTAGACCATGTTCTTGCTAACAACTTAAATGTTAATGTTCTTGTATTAGATACAGAAGTTTACTCAAATACAGGTGGACAATCAAGTAAATCTAGTCAAGCAGCTTCTATCGCTAAATTCGCTGCTGGTGGTAAAACAACAGCTAAGAAAGACTTAGGACAAATCGCTATGGCTTATGGTCATGTATATGTTGCTACAGTCGCAATGGGTGCAAACAAAATGCAAACATTAAAAGCATTTAACGAAGCTGAAAGCTATGATGGACCATCATTGATCATTGCTTACTCTCCATGTGTTGAACATGGTATTAAAGGTGGATTATCAAATCACCAGAAGACACAAGCAAAAGCTGTTGAATGTGGATACTTCGACTTATATCGTTATGACCCAAGAAAAGAACAACCATTAACAGTGGATTCTAAAGCTCCAAATTATGACAATATGTTAGACTTCTTAATGACTGAAACTCGTTTCGCTCAGTTACCTAAGATTAAAGGTGAAACAGCATATGAAATGTTTGAAAAGACAAAGAAAGATGCTATGAAACGTCGTAGAAGATTAGAAGCAATCGCTAAAGAAGCAGTTTAATAAACCAGTGGAAGATGAGAAATCATCTTCCTTTTTTATTATGCTCAAAAGATAAGTAAACGCTATCAAATACGCAAAATATTGACAAAATACTAGTATAAAAGTGATAACTAATATAAAATAGAGGTATAGAAAAAGAGGGGGGTATAGTATGAGTGATGTAATTCATATTATTGGACATAAAAATCCAGATACAGACTCCATTGTAGCAGCGATTGCATATGCAGAATTAAAACGTGCCTTAGGACAAAATGCAATTGCTTGTCGTTTAGGAGATTTAAATCCAGAAACTGATTTCGTGTTGAAGAAATTTGATGTAAATGAGCCAGTTTATATTCAAAATGCTAGGGTTCGCCTTTATGACGTTGAATTTGATGAGCCCTTAACGATTAGAAAAGATAGTACGATTAAATTAGCTTGGGAGAAAATTATGGCAAATCGTACAGGAGCCCTTTATGTGGTCGATGAAAACCAACGCTTGATTGGTGTGGTATCGATGTCAGATATCTCAAGTATATTATTAGATGATCATGGTTCGGGGAATAAGACATTGATGAAGAATACGCCAAGTGAAAACATCGTACGTGTCTTAGAGGGACGTTATGTATATCAAGCACCAAGATATAACCCAGATGGAGAAGTGCATATCATAGGTGGAAAATCAGATATTTATACAGATTTGAGTTACAAGAATAGCATAGTCATCATGAAGGATAATTTAGCCCTTCAGCGACGTGTCATTTTAGATGGTGCTGCTTGTTTAATTCTCGTAGAGGCTGATGTCATTGCACCATCACTGATTGATTTAGCCAAGCAAAAGGGAACCACGATCATTCAATCAGATTTAAGTATGTTATGCACAGTAAGACGTGTATTTAAAGCAAGTAGCATTGAACAATTGATGAAGCGTAAAGTGATTGCTTTTAATAATCATGAATATATTGATGACGTATACAAACAGATGTCGAAAACACGCTTTCGCTCCTATCCAGTTGTTAATAACCAAGGAGTTGTACTTGGCTCTATTTCAAGATATCACTTATTGAATTATAAAAAGAAGAAATTCATTCTTGTCGATCATAATGAATTAAGCCAAAGTATTGATTATTTAAATGAAGCAGAAGTATTAGAAATTGTGGATCATCATCGTATTGGTGATGTGGAAACAACGACACCGATTCAGTTTCGAAATGAAATCATCGGAAGTACCTGTACCATCATTTACAAGATGTATAAAGAACATGGACTTGTGCCGTCTAAACAAATTGCTTCTATTTTATGTTGTGCCATGATCAGTGATACGATGAACTTTAACTCACCGACAACAACAGCCATTGATCGTGAATTAGGTAAGGAATTAGCACAGATTGCGGATGTGAACTTAGATGATTTAGCAAATGAAATGTTCTCGGCAGTCGCAACAATCAAAGGCAGAAGCATGTCAGAAATCTTATATAATGACTTTAAAGAATATAATATTGATGGCAAACGTATTGCGATTGGACAAATCAATATTACAGATGAACAAGAGATTATTGATGTGAAAGAAGAATTCACAAGCTATATGAAAAACATTCATGATATCAACAACTTTGATTTGTTGATGATGTGCTTTACCCAAGCAGATGGAAGTGGCTCAAACTTATTGTTTGTCGGTAACTTATCCTATGTTGTGGATGAAGCCTTTAAAGATGATATTATGAATGATCGCTATTTTGTGGATGGTGTTATTTCTAGAAAGAAACAAATTATTCCAGCTTTATCAAAACAGCTATCTTCGATGTAGATTATGTAAAATTGTCGTTTTATATTTACATTTACTGAATTCTTTGTTATTATTACAAGCAATAAGGGAGTAGTCAGTACTAACATTAGTATGATCCTGGTCAACAAACCCGAATAATACTTATTCTGGTCAGGGTATTAATATGACAAGACTTATAAAAAGCTAGCACTTTTTTAAGTCTTGTTTTTCTTTTGAAATAAGATAAAACAAAAGTGCAGATAAAGAGAAGAGAGGACTTTTTATGAAACAGTTTTATCAGTTAGAAAAAGAAGAGGTTGTTGAGGTTGTAAAGTCAAAACATCAGGGCTTATCGGAAAAAGAAGTTTTTCAAAGACAACAACAGGATGGAAAAAATGTATTAGAAGAATCCAAACCAAAACCAGTTTGGCTTATTTTTTTAGAGCAATTTAAAGATTTATTAGTTCTTATTTTAATTGCAGCTGCTATCATTTCTATGATTAGCGGGGAAACACAAAGTACCATTGTTATTTTAGCGGTCATTACGTTAAATGCAATTTTAGGTACATATCAAAGTGTAAAGGCACAAAAATCATTAGATGCCTTAAAACAATTATCAACTCCACATACACGTGTCATTCGTGATGGAAATACCATGGAAATCAGTAGTAGTGAGTTATGCGTTGGGGATATCATGTTGCTTGAAGCAGGTGATGTTGTTGGTGCAGATGCGCGTATTTTAGATAATTATTCGTTACAAGTAAACGAAAGTGCTTTAACGGGTGAAGTGGAAAGTGTTGAAAAAACAAGTGATGTCATCTTAGGTGAGTGTGCTTTAGGAGATCAGACGAATATGGTCTTCTCAAGTGGACTTGTAACCTATGGTCGTGCTCGTTGTGTTGTCACAGCGATTGGAATGCAAACTGAAATTGGTAAGATTGCGACTTTGATGAATACGACAAAGGAGCGTAAAACACCATTACAATTAACATTAGATGATTTTTCTCGCAAGTTAAGCATTGCGATTATCTTCATTTGTATTCTTGTCTTTGGCCTAAGTGTCATTCAAGGAAATCAAGTGTTAGATGCTTTAATGTTTGCGGTAGCCTTAGCGGTTGCAGCAATTCCTGAAGCACTCGCTAGTATTGTAACCATCGTTTTAGCAATGGGAACATCACAGATGGCTAAAGAACATGCTATTATCAAAAATATTAACTCAGTAGAAAGTTTAGGTTGTGTCTCTGTCATCTGTTCGGATAAAACTGGAACATTAACACAAAATAAGATGAAAGTTCAACAAGTCTTTGCGAATGATGAAATGCGTTTAGCTGAAAATATGGATGAAGCACAACCATTAGATCGTATGTTGATGCTTGCATCTGGATTATGTAGTGATGCGCAAACAACTGATACACAACGTATTGGAGATCCAACGGAATTAGCCTTAATTGACTTACTAGAATATCATCATATCGATGAATTAGAAACAAGAAAAAAATATCCAAGAATCGATGAAAATCCATTCGATTCTGATCGTAAATTAATGTCAACCTTGCATTGCATCGATGGAAAGAACACTTTATTACTGAAGGGTGCATGTGATGAAATCTTACGTAAAACAACAAAGATTATGAAAGCAAATGGTGTGCTTGCCATTACCGATGAAGATAAAAAACGTATCTTAGATACAAATATGGAATTTGCGAATCAAGGACTTCGTGTCTTAGGTTTTGCTTATCGCATCGTTGATCAACAAAATAGCATTTCGTTAGAAGATGAAGATGACTTGATCTTCTTAGGTTTAATTTCCATGATGGACCCTCCTCGCGAAGAAAGTAAACTTGCTGTAGAAAACTGCTTACGTGCAGGAATTACACCAGTAATGATTACAGGTGATCACAAAGTGACTGCAAGAAGTATTGCGAAACAATTAGGAATTTATCAAGAGGGTGACCTTTGCTTAGATGGAAATGAATTAAATGCCTTAAGTGAAGAAGAATTATTAAGCAAATTAGAATCAATTAAAGTATATGCAAGGGTAGCTCCAGAACATAAGATTCGTATTGTGAATGCATGGCAGAAAAAAGGAAACATTGCAGCCATGACAGGAGATGGTGTCAATGATGCACCAGCTTTAAAACAAGCCGATATCGGAATTGCGATGGGAATTACAGGAACAGAAGTTAGTAAGGATGCCGCAAGTATGATCTTAACAGATGATAACTTCGCAACTATTGTCAAAGCCGTATCGACTGGTAGAAACATTTATGCCAATATTAAAAATAGTATTATCTATTTATTAAGTGGTAACCTATCTGCTATCATCACCGTTTTAGTTGCTTCTATTTGTGCAATGCCAGTACCATTCTTACCAGTACACTTATTATTTATTAACTTAGTAACTGATTCTTTACCAGCGATTGCGATTGGTATGGAACATTCAAGTAAAGATATTCTAAAAGAAAAACCAAGAGATCCAAACGAGGGTATTCTAACAAAGGAAACTTGGAAACAATTGTTTGGACAGGGAATCTTAATTGCGATTGTGACGATGAGTGCGTATATGATTGGCTTAAAAACAAGCAATGCACTAGCTTGTACATTAGCGTTCTCTACCTTATGTCTTGCACGTTTATTCCATGGTTTTAACTGCCGTAACCAACATTCTTTATATCGTATTGGTTTCTTCTCGAATAAATATTCGATTGCTGCCTTTATCACAGGCTTTATTTTATTAACGATGATTTTATTTGTACCAGCATTCCATGGTTTATTTGCGGTAGTATCAATTACAGGAACACAATTTATGATGATTGTTGCTCTTGCTATCCTTCCATCATTTATCATTCAAGCCTATAAGATGGCAAAACATCTATAAGAACATGAAAAAAAGGAATCCACGTGATTCCTTTTTTTATTGGTTATTTCTTTGTTTCTGCATGTTTTTTATCACTTGTATATTTTTCGTAAATAAATTTTAATCCTTTAAATGTTAAGTCTCGATCATAAATATCAATCAAGTCTGTATTTTTATAAATGATCTTTCCTAATCCACCTGTCGCAATGACTTTCATATTCGTACCAAGTTCTTTTTTAAACTGGTTGATGATGTATTCGCTTTGTCCAATGTATCCATAAACAAGACCTGCTTGCATGCTTGTTGTCGTTGTTTTTGTTAGGATGGATTTTGGTTTCTTGATTTCAATTTCAGGTAATTTTGCTGCCTGTGTCCACATTGCTTGTGCACTTGATTCAATACCAAGAGTGATCACACCAAATTCAAAGTTTCCATTTTCATCCACATAATCATAGGTAGTCGCTGTTCCAAAGTCGATGACTAAACATGGTCCACCATATGCATAATAAGCACCTGCTGCATCGACGATACGGTCAGCTCCAACTGATTTTGGATTTTCTGCTTTGATGGAAATTCCTGTTCGAATACCAGGACCAACCACGATTGGTTCTTTGTGCATGTACTTACGAATACCATTTAAGAAGGAGTGCATAATCTTTGGCACGACACTTGCTATGATGACATCTTCAATCTCTTTTTCATCTACTTTTGAAGCATTTAAGAAGTTTAAAATCATAAATCCATATTCATCACTCGTACGTTGTAACTTTGTCGTTAAGCGATAATTACCGATTAATTTATTATGTTTATATATCCCAATAGTGATATTTGTATTTCCTATATCTATAACAACTAACATTGTTAAGCATCCTTTCCCTTTTGTTTTTCTAACATAGTCTCTAAAATCTTACAACCTAATTCATACTTGCTCATTTTTTCTAATGTTTCAATGTGATCTTGATGGATGATGGTTGCGACATTTGTATCGCTAGCAAATCCTGCACCCTTTGTTCTTAAGTTATTTGCTACAATCATATCACAGTTTTTCTTCTGTAATTTCTTTGTCGCATTTTCAATTAAGTTTTGTGTTTCCATCGCAAATCCACATAACACTTGACCTTCTTTTTTATGTTCCCCTAAATAAGCTAGGATATCTTGATTTTTAACAAATCGAATCATCATGCTTGCTTCATCTTTTTTAATCTTTTCATCGGCTACAACTTCTGGTCGATAATCACCAACGGCTGCTGCTTTGATGATAAAATCGCATGTTTCATATTCTGCCTTGCAAGCTTCAAACATATCCTTTGCACTCTTAATATCAATTCTAGTAACACCTGCTGGTGTAGAAAGATGACATGGACCACTGATTAGGGTAACACTTGCTCCCATATTGCTTGCAGCACGTGCAATCTCATAGCCCATCTTGCCTGTTGAATGATTCGTAATATAGCGAACTGGATCTAAAGCTTCTTGTGTAGGTCCTGCAGTGACTAAGACACGTTTTCCTTTTAACACTTGTGATGTTGTTAAAAGATGCGTAATGCGCTCTTCTATAATATTGATATCTTCTAGTTTTCCTTTGCCTGTATCCCCGCAAGCTAGAAAACCAACAGCTGGTTGAATGATATGGTAACCATAGGAAGAAAGAAGCTCTAGGTTATGCTGTGTGATTGGGTTTTCAAACATATTTGTATTCATCGCAGGACAGATGACTTTTGGACATGTTGCTGCAAGAAATGTGGTTGTTAACATATCATCCGCAATGCCATGTGCCGCTTTGGCAATGACATTTGCACTTGCAGGTACAATCACAAATAAATCTGCACGTTGAGCAATCGAAATATGTTTGACACTACGATCAGCTACTTTATCAAATGTCGTAACCATTACGTTGTGTTTTGTCAATGATTCAAATGTTAAAGGAGCGATAAATTCCGTTGCGTTTTTTGTCATGATGACTTCTACATCATAACCTTTTTTAATTAAGTTACTTGTTAATTGGGCTGCTTTAAAAGCTGCAATTCCACCAGTAACACCTAAAACAATTGTTTTTTTCATAAGATACCTCTTTGATATATATTTTAAAAAATATGTAATCACTCCTAATTATAACGCATTCATACTAACAGCTCAATAATTTGAAAAGTAAAAATAGGAAATTTGGGATAAAAATAAAGAAAATAAGAAAAATACAGCGTTTGTTTTCAATATCCGTTATAATAAAGAAAAGAGGATGTGATGATATGAAAGCAGTGATGACGCAAACGATGAGAGATATGGATGCAAGAGCAATCCAAGACTTTCATATTCCAAGTATTGTCTTGATGGAGCATGCCGCAATGGCTCTTGCTACCTATATAGAAAGCAAATATGATCGAATAACTAGATTTGTAATCGTCTGTGGCCCTGGAAATAATGGGGGAGATGGTTATGCATTAGCGCATCTATTATATCAACATGGCTATTTGCATGTTACAATCATAAGTCTTGTCGATCAAGAGCAGATGTCGCAGGATGAGAGAATTGAAGCAGATATTGCGAGAGCCTATGGAATCAAGGAATATCATGTAAAAGATGAAGCCTTATTTTATCAAATCATCAATGAGTGTGATGTGATGATTGATGCAATCTTTGGTACAGGGCTTAGTAGAGAAATCACGGGTATGTTTCAACAAGTGATCACAAGAATCAATAATAGCAAAAAAACAGTGATTAGTATCGATATCGCAAGTGGTATTAGTGGGGATCATGGAAACATTATGGGCTGTGCTATTCAAGCAAGTGAAACATTGACATTTGAATGCATGAAAGTTGGACAATTGATCTATCCAGGTAGTCTTTATAGTGGAAAAATCACGGTTTTATCTATTGATATGCCAAAGAGCATTGTGGATGAAGCAAATGGGATTACGATTTTAGATGATGCCTATATGAAAGCGCATCTTCCGATTCGAAACAAACATTCTCATAAAGGAAGTTTTGGGAAATGCTTGATGATTGGTGGAAGCAAGCGCATGCATGGTGCTTTGTGCATGGCAGCAAAGGCATGCTTAAAAAGTGGCGTTGGTACTTTGACATTGTTTGTTCCAGATTGCATTGGGGATGTTGTAGCAAGTAAATTCGATGAAGCGATGATCATTCGTGCTAAAAGCGATGAAGATGGCTATTTTGATCAAGATGCAATTTTAGAATTAAAACAACATCTATCAGAATTTGAATATATTGTGATTGGCAATGGCATGGGTAGAAATGATGTATCCAAAGCCTTGGTACAATGTGTATTAAAAAGTGATCGCACAGTCATCGTCGATGGTGATGCCTTGTATGAATTAGGAGCGTGTCCATCCTATTTACAACGTCCATATACAACCATTCTTACTCCACATATCAAAGAAATGAGTTATGTATCTGGCTATTCCATCCCTTCGATTGTAGAAGATCCGATGCGTATCCTACAAGACTTTGTCAAACGATATCCTGAAGTTACCATCTGCTTAAAAGATCAATATACATGGATTGCAAATAGAAAAGAGTGTATGGTCAATATTGCAGGAAATGCAAGTCTAGCAAAAGGTGGTAGTGGGGATGTCTTATGTGGCTTTATTGCCGGTTTATATGGGCAATGCAAACAAGCCCTTGATGCCTGTGGCTGTGGCGTTTATGCACATGCACGCTTAGCTGATGAATTACTTCTACAATATGATGAAAATAGTATCTTACCTAGCATGCTGATTGAAGAAGTATCATCTATTTACAAACAATATCGTTAAAAAAAGACTTCGATTGAAGTCTTTTTACTTGTATGCATAATATTACTGTTCATCTTGCTTTATATGCAATGAACAAAGATTAAAGGTAAAATGATTTTTTTGTACTTCTAATAAGCCCTCTTTTTGCATTTTTGACAATTCATTTGATAAAGCACTACGATCAACGTTTAAATAATCAGCTAACGATTGTCGATCAAAAGGAATCGTAATCGTTGTGTTCTTTTGACGTAGGGCTTCATAAGATAAGTATGCACGTAATCGTCCACGAATTGTCTTATAAGATGTATGATAAATCTTGCGGCTTAGATCAAGATTTTGTTTCGTACAAATCATAAGTAAGTTTTTAATCACAATCGGGTTGGTCGCTGATACTTTGAAGATGGTATCAGCATCTAAAAATACAACAACACTATTTTCAGTTGAAACCATGTCGACCATAATGGACTCTTCTGCTAGATACATATAATAATATGCAAACATCGATTTTGGCTGCAATTCTTGTAGAATGTAGTGCGTCCCCCATAAATCAGTGGTTTCAATCTGAATTTTGCCATTCACTAGGATTCCCATCTGTTCTGTTTTATCCCCTGCGTGATAAATGACTTCTCCCTTTTGATATTCTCTTGTGTGAATTTTTAATTTCGGTAAGAGTGTCTCTAGTTCTTTAGGAGAAATCCCTTTAAACAATGGAAGCTGGCTTAAAAATGGAATTTTCATAAAATCACCTCAATAAAAAATAAAGAAAAATTTGTTGTTTTAAATCAAAAATAACGTATACGATACAAAAATCATTTATATCATAATTGTATTATAGACTATATGTTATGTCAATTAAGGGAACTGTTACAATTCAACAAATTAAGGCGAAAACGTTAAGCATATTGTTAGTCTGACAACATTTTAATCACAAAATGTTTATATTTTTGGAAAAGTTCATTTGATAACCTTGCTCTTAGATAAATGCCATCCTCTTTATATTCTTGCTCTTCTACTTTTGATGACTCCATCAAACGTGAATAAACACTGCCTTGTTCATATGGGAGTTTCATCCACACATGATGATGCATTGGGAATAGTTGATTTAAAATACAATCTAATAGATAAGGAATGTTATCATCATCCTTTGCACTGATATAAATGCGATCAGCTACCTGATTTGGATACGTGTAATTTGATTTGTCACATTTATTAAAGATGGTGATCATTGGAATATGCGCAGCTTCAATAACTTGCAGCGTTTCTTGTGTGATTGCCATATGTTCTAAGTGCTGTGGATCACTTGCATCTACGACCTGTAATAAGACATCGGCATATTTCACTTCTTCTAATGTGGAATGAAAGGCTTGAATCAATTCATGAGGAAGATGATTCACAAAGCCTACGGTATCACTTAATAGAAACGAGCGTCCATAAGGCAATTGAATATGGCGAACAGCGGTATCTAAAGTCGCAAATAACATATCTTTTTCTAATACTTGTTTATCTTCTGTATGATTTGTATAGCGAAGCAATTGATTCATGATGGTCGATTTTCCAGCATTCGTATAACCAACTAAGGATACGAGTTTTAAGCTAGAATGCTGACGGGAACGACGCTGTGTAGAACGCTGTGCTTCTAGACGTTTTAATTCACGATCCACTTCGCTGATGCGTTGCTTGATATTTCTTCGATCAAGCTCTAATTGTTTTTCACCGCTACCTTTGTTTTGGCCACTCGCACTCTGTCTTCCTAACTTTGTGTTTGAACCAATTAAACGAGGGAGCATCTTTTTTAATTGCGCACTTTCTATCTGCAGTCGTGCAGTTGGTGTTTTGGCACGTTTCGAAAAAATCTCTAAGATTAAATCCGTGCGATCAAATACTGGTATTTGAAAGATTGCTTCTAAGTTCTTTACTTGAATAGCAGAAAGCTCTTGATTGACGATGACATAGTCACAAGGCTCTTCTTCTAAATATTCTTTTACTTCTTCACACTTTCCTTTTCCTATATAAGTAGTAAGAGAAATGGATTTTAATAATTGATAAAATGTCTTCTGTACTTCAAAATCACAAGCTTTCACAAGCTCTAGAAATTCAAGAGAATCAACATCGGTTAGCGTTTTATTTGCAAATATAATAATTACGTTATTCATAACATCCTCCATCCTATATATTGTACTATGAATAGATAGGATAGCATAGGAAAACTTAGTGAGATGAATGACTTGCTAAGATAAAGCGATTGATTTGTGGAACTTTTACTAAATAGACGGCTGCAAAGCATGCAAGGGCACCACTTAGTGCATCACTTAAGACAAAGGGTGTTGCACCTAGGGAAATAATGGTTGCGATATCTTTTGCGCTACCTAAATAGAAATTAAAGATCATATACATATAACTACATCCAATTGCATAGACAATCAGTAATGCGAATAGGCATACAGGGAAGATGCTAACAAAGGAATGTAAGTGTAACTTCGTTTTGATCATTGATAATATGCTTGCAGCAATCGGAAAGGATAATAAGAATCCAAAAGATGGTTGTACGATGTAAGAAATACCTCCACCACTTGCAAATACAGGTAAGCCAACAAGCCCCATGATGAAATATACACTATAAGATAGGAAAATATCTTTTGGTGTAAGCATACATCCAGCAAGGATGACGACCATTGTTTGCATCGTTAAAGGAATGATGCCAGTAGGAATGGTAATCTTTGCTCCTAATACATATAAAATAACAAAAAATGCACATAAAGTGATACGTTTCGTATTCATGTTTTTATACCTCCATTGTATCCATTGCGAGTATAACTCTTAAAACTTTGAATGTCAAACAAAAAAATAAGGAGAGAAATTCACAAAAGGAAGATAGATGGAAATAAGGGTATAAAAAATCATAAAACAAGGTCTATGGTAGATGTTTATTTATTGTGTTTTATGTTTTTTTATACAAGTTAAGATTTATATAAATTGATAAATAAAGGCTTAAACAAGGGATATTTTGAATATTTAAAATATGTGAAAAAATGTGAAATTATAATTTTGATATTCAAACTATTTACTTTTATTAACGATGGTATTATAATTCGTTCGAATTTCGGGAATACGAAATTTATCTAGATGTTAGTAACAAATATACAATTTATTAACTATAGTACATTTAGTAAACCATACTAAATAAATAGTTAAATAAAACGATTTAAATGAAAAACATAAGTCAAGATGACGGGAGGAAAAAAAGATGTTTGAAAAAGTAAAAGAAGTATTGGTTGATGCCATTAATGTGGATGAAGATGTCATCACATTAGAAGCAAATTTAAAAGATGATTTAGGAATTGATTCACTTGCGGCTGTTGAGTTGTCATTAGAATTAGAAACAGAATTTGATGTGCGTATTGAAGATGAAGAATTAGCTACATTGGTTACAGTTGCGGACATTGTGAAATTATTAGAGAGCAAACAGTAAAACGCGAAGCCAAGGTCAACTTGGCTTTTTTAAAATAAATTCATGGGAGGTAGAAACATGGATACAAAGAAAATTGAAGATATCATCGCAGTATTTGAACAATCCACGTTAACGAAGATGGAATTAGACATCGATGACATGAAGATCAAGATGGAAAAAGAAGGATGTGCCAATGTTGAAGGGCAAGTTGTCAAACGTGTTGTGAAAGAAGAGACATGCGTTGAAGAAGAAAAAGTAGAAGAACCTAGTGGTTATTGGGTAAAAGCACCAATTGTTGGTACCTTCTACAGTGCACGTGCACAAGGTGTTGCTCCCTTTGTTCAAATTGGTCAACATGTGAAGAAAGGTGATGTGCTTTGTATCATCGAAGCAATGAAAGTGATGAATGAGATTCATTCACCAGTCGATGGAATCATTGCTGAGATCTTAGTCACAAATGAGTCCATGGTTGAATTTAATCAAGATTTGATTCGTATTGGAGAATCTCTATGATCAAACGATTATTAATTGCGAATCGTGGAGAGATTGCAGTTCGTATCATTCGTACTTGTAAAGAGATGAATATTGAAACCGTGGCAATCTATTCAACGGCAGATGAGGATGCATTGCATGTGCAACTGGCTGATTATTCTGTTTGTGTAGGAGAAGCAAAGAGTGCAGATAGTTACTTAAATATGAAAAATATTTTGAGTGCTGCTTGTATGACTGGCTGTGATGCCATTCATCCAGGTTTTGGATTCTTAAGTGAAAATGCACAGTTTGCCAAACTTGTTATGCAATGTGGCATGATTTTTATTGGTCCATCCCCAGAAATCATTGATAAGATGGGAGATAAAAACCATGCTCGTCAGATGATGATTGAAGCCAATGTGCCTGTCATTCCAGGAAGTAAGGATATTTTAAATACTGAAGAAGATGCGATTGCGATGGCAGATTCAATTGGGTATCCTGTATTGATCAAAGCAAGCAATGGCGGTGGTGGACGTGGTATGCGTAAAGCTATGAACAAAGACGAAGTCATTGCGGCTTATCAAAGTGCAAAAGCAGAAGCTATGGTATGTTTTGGTGATGATCGCGTGTATATGGAAAAGCTCATCCTTTCACCGAAACATGTCGAAGTACAATTGATGGCGGATCACTTTGGCAATGTCTTACATTTGTATGAACGTGATTGTTCTTGCCAAAGAAGAAATCAAAAGGTGTTAGAAGAAGCACAATGTCATACACTTGATGATGAAACAAGAAAACACTTATTAGACGATGCGATAAAAGCTTGTAAAGCAGTTGGCTATGATAGTGTTGGAACAATTGAATTCTTACTTGATGCGCGTGGTCAATATTATTTCATGGAGATGAATACGCGTATTCAAGTGGAACATACCATTTCAGAAGAAATTACAGGCATAGATTTGATTAAGATGCAAATTCGCATTGCGGAACATCAACCCTTGCATATAAAACAAGAAGATATCCCTTGTATTGGACATGCGATGGAATGTCGAATCAATGCTGAAAATATAAAGATGAATTTTGCTCCTAGTCCTGGAACGATTGAATTTGTGAACTTTCCAGCAGGGCGCAATGTTCGTGTGGAGAGCGCCGTTTATAACGGCTACAAAATTCCTCCATACTACGATTCGATGATTGCCAAAATCATCACGCATGCACCGACTCGTTTAGAGTGTATTAAGCGTATGCGAATCGCATTAGAAGAATTTATTATTGAAGGTGTACAAACAAACATTGAATTTCAATACTTGTTGTTGCACCATCCAGTCTTTGTCAGTGGAAAATATGACACAGGATTTATGGATACATTCATAAAGGAGCTAAAAGAGGATGGAACAGTTATTTAAGAAGCGTAAAAAACGTTTAGATTTGTTTAAGAAGCGTAGAAATAATGATGAAAAACCACCAATCGATATGCCTGAGAATCTGTTTATCAGTTGTCCAGCATGTAAAGCTAGCATTCCTTATGAAGAGATGATGAACAATTTATATGTTTGTCCACATTGTCATGAACACTTAAAAGTAACAGCGCATGAGCGTATTCGAGAGTTATGTGATGAGGGAAGCTTTCAAGAGATGGATAAGGGAATGACACTTGAAGAAGGTAGTGATTTCCCGGGTTATGAAGAAAAACTTGATCGCTTACGCAAACAAACTGGCTTATATGAAGCAGTTGTCACAGGTAAGGCAAAAATTACGAATATACCAGTCGCTTTAGCGGTGATGGATAGTAACTTTTTTATGGGCAGTATGGGACAAGTCGTTGGTGAAAAAATTACCCGTTGTATTGAGATGGCAACGAAGGAAAAGCTTCCTTTGATCATCTTTTGTACAAGTGGAGGAGCACGTATGCAAGAGGGAATCTTATCTTTGATGCAGATGGCAAAAACAAGTGCAGCTCTTGCCAAACATAGTGAGAAAGGATTGCTTTATATTAGTTATTTAACACATCCCACAACCGGTGGTGTATCTGCAAGCTTTGCGATGTTAGGCGACATTATCTTAGCAGAACCTCATTGTTTGGTTGGCTTTGCTGGTAAACGTGTCATTGCCTCAACGGTCAATGAAGAGTTACCAGATGATTTTCAAAAAGCAGAGTTTATGTTAGAAAAAGGATTTATCGATGCGATTGTTGAGCGTCAAGATATGCGTAAAACGCTAAGTAAAATCCTGACACTTCATGAAAGGAGATACTCATGGGGCTAAGAGAAAGTGAAGCAAAAATTGCATCTTTAGAAGCAAGTCTTGCCTCTTTAGAAAGTGAAGACTTCTTACAAAAAGAAGCCATTCTAAAGCAAATTGAAACTATTCGAAAACAAGCTTATTCCAATATGGATGCTTGGGATAGCGTGTATTTAGCACGACATCCAAAACGTCCAAAAGCAAGTGATTATATTGAAGCATTGTTTGATGATTTTATCGAATTTCATGGTGATCGCTTCTTTGGTGATGATGGTGCTTGTCAGGGTGGCATCGCAAGTTTTCATGGGTTACCAGTTACGGTTCTTGCACAAAGCAAGGGAAAAAGCTTAGAAGAAAATGTCAAGCGAAACTTTGGTATGCTACAACCAGAGGGCTATCGAAAAGCGATGCGCTTAGCAAAACAAGCAGAAAAGTTTCATCGTCCAATTATTACACTCGTGGATACAAGTGGCGCCTATCCTGGAAAAGGAGCCGAAGAGCGTGGCCAAGCACAGGCGATTGCTTCTTGTCTAGAGCAATTCTCACAATTAAAAACACCTGTCATTGCGATTGTGTTAAGTGAGGGTGGAAGTGGTGGAGCCCTTGCCTTTAGTGTAGCGGATAAGATTTTTATGCTTGAACATGCCATCTATTCCATCTTATCACCAGAGGGATTCGCAAGTATTTTATGGAAAGATGAAAAACGTGCAAGTGAAGCTGCACGTGTGATGGAATTAAACGCAAGTGATTTAAAACGCAAAGGTGTTATTGATGCCATCATCAAAGAACCATTAGGTGGTGCTCATCATGATTTATCCTTTGTCATTTCACAAATCGATCAATTATTAAGAAAAGAATTAATGATGTTATTACAAAAAGATCAAAACGTTTTGATTCAAGAACGTTATCAAAAATTTAGAAGAATGGGGCAATCGTATGAATTCTTGTAAAGTAAAAGGATTTGGCTATGCACTAGCTAAACGTGCCATCAACAATGATGATATTGCACAAGTTGTCGATACGAATGATGAGTGGATTTATACAAGAACGGGAATCAAAAGTCGGTATGTATCAGAAGATGAAAATACCAGTGATTTAGCTCTTCGTGCTTGTAAGCAAGCTTTAGAAGATGCGCATGTGGATAAACGTGAGGTTGATTTGATTATTGTAGCAACCTTTACACCAGACTACATGACACCAAGTACCGCTTGTATTCTACAGGGAAAATTAGGTATGAATGAACAGAAAGTTATGGCTTTTGATATCAATGCAGCCTGTTCTGGCTTTCTTTATGCCATGCAAGTCGCACATAGCATGCTTGCGATGAACCAAGCAACATGTGCGTTAGTCGTTGGTGCTGAAGTCATTAGTAAGCAGATGGACTGGCAAGATCGTAGCACTTGTATCATTTTTGCGGATGGGGCAGGAGCGATGGTTTTAAAACAGGAAGAATGCAATAACCGCATGCTTCATTTCGCAAGAAGCAAAGGGGATTTAGCTGGCATTATTCATTGTGATGCACCTAAACCAAAACAGGTGTTTGAACCACAGATCGCTCAACCTAATTATGTCAGTATGAATGGTAGTGAAACGTTTCGTTTTGCAGTAAAAGCAATGCAAGAAAGCATGGAAGCCTTACTTGAAGAAGCAAGTGTTGATATGGAAGCCATTGATTGGGTCATTCCTCATCAAGCTAATGCAAGAATTATTCGAAACGTTTGTAAACATATGCACATTCCAATGGAAAAAGTTTATATGAACATTGATGAATGTGGCAATACATCCGCTGCAAGCATTCCGTTAGCGCTTGGTCAAATGCGTGAAAAAGGATTGTTGCAAGAAGGTATGAAAATTATGTTAAGTGGATTTGGCGCAGGGTTTACTTGGGCTGGAGCCTATATTGAAATCTAAGGAGAACAATTATGTTAATCAATGAACTATTAAATATCCGATATCCAATTTTTCAGGGTGCAATGGCCAATATTGCGACTCCTGAATTTGCTGCTGCCGTATCAAATTGTGGGGCATTAGGAATCATTGCCACAGGTGCAATGGATGAAAACCAAACAAGAGATGCGATTCGTTTATGCAAAACACTAACTGATCAACCATTTGGTGTCAATGTCATGTTGATGAATCCACATAAAGATGCCATCATGCAAGTCATCATGGAAGAAAAAGTGGCAGTGGTAACAACGGGTGCAGGAAATCCTGGACCTTATATCGAAGGCTTAAAAGCAAGTGGATGTAAGATTTTTCCAGTGGTTGCAAGTGTTGCCTTAGCAAGACGTTTAGAAAAAAGTGGTGTCGATGGCTTTATTGCAGAAGGTGGAGAAAGTGGTGGTCATGTTGGTGAAACGACAACGATGGCACTTGTCCCACAAATTGTCGAAGCTGTTAGCGTACCCGTGCTTGCAGCTGGAGGAATTGCTTGTGGAAAACAAGTCAATGCAGCCTTAGCACTAGGTGCTAGTGGGATTCAAATTGGAACTTGTCTATTAGTGAGTGAAGAGTGTCCCATTCATGAAAATTACAAAAAAGCAGTCTTAAGAGCGAAAGATTTAGATAGTGTTGTAACAGGAAGAAGTGCAGGGGCGCCTGTTCGTATCTTGAAAAATCAGATGGCGATTCAATATTTAAAATTAGAACATGAGAATGCACCAAAAGAAGAATTAGAAAAATTAACGTTAGGTGGATTGAGAAGAGCCGTATTTGATGGAGATGTGAAACATGGTTCTGTGATGATGGGACAAGTTGCTTCGATGTGTCATGAAATTTTACCTTTAAAAGATATTATTGAAGGATTGATGCAAGAAAGCAAAGAAGAAAGTACATCATTCATGAATAAAATAAAGGACCTAGCATATGACGTCAAAGATTAAATTTAAGAATGAAAAAGAATTAGATGTACCAATTATTCAAGGTGGCATGGGGGTTGGCATTTCCTTATCTTCGCTTGCAGGAGCAGTGATGAGGGAAGGTGGCATGGGTGTGATCAGTGCTGCTCATCCTGGTTATCGCAAGCCAAACTTTTTAAAGGATAGTGTGGTTTGTAACAAGGAAGCCATTCATGAAGAAGTGCAAAAAGCAAGATTACTTGCCAATGGTAATGGTTTATGTGGTGTCAATGTCATGGTCGCAAGTAAAGATTATGAGTTTTATATTAAAGCCTGTGTGGATGCTAAAGTTGATGCCATCATCAGTGGTGCAGGACTTCCGATGCATCTACCAGCTTTAGTACATGATGAAAACATCTTACTTGCACCCATTGTGTCAAGTGCTAGAGCATGTCGATTAATTTGTAAGACATGGGATCGACATCATCATTGTGCACCGGATTTCATCGTGATTGAAAGTAGTTTAGCTGGAGGGCATTTAGGGTTTAAAAAAGAAGATCTATTTGCTGGAAAGGTACAAAGCTTAGATGAAATCTTAGCCGATGTCTTAGCCATTTTACCAGAATATGAAAAAGCCTATGATCGAAACATACCAGTATTTGTTGCAGGTGGTGTCTATGATGCAAAGGATATTGCCCATTATGTAGAACTAGGAGCAAGTGGGGTACAGATGGGAACGCGTTTTATTGCAACGAAGGAATGTGATGCAGCCGATGCTTATAAACAAGTGTTTGTGAATGCGAAAAAAGAAGACATTCAATTTGTGAATAGTCCAGCTGGGCTTCCTGGTCGAGCGATTGAAACAGCCTTTACCAAGCACATCAGACAAGAACGCATTGCACCAACACACTGCATTGGGTGTATGACACCTTGTCATCCTGCAACTACTCCTTATTGCATCACAGATGCTTTGATTCATGCAGTACAAGGAGATGTGGATCATGGCTTAGTATTTGCAGGAGCAAATGCGTATCGCATTAGCGAAATTACCAGTGTGAAAACATTGATGAATGAATTAAAAGAAGGATTTCATAAAGGAGAATGAATATGAAAATTGCATTTTTATTTGCGGGGCAAGGCGCTCAATATGTCGGAATGGGAAAAGACTTATATGAAGCAAATGAATTAGTAAAAGCGATGTATGATAGCATTCATCTTGATTTTGATGTAAAAGACGTGTGTTTCAATGGACCAAAAGAAGTCCTAGATGATACACGCTATACACAAGCTGCTATCTTTATGCATAGCATGGCTTGTGCATCATTATTAAGAGAATATGGCATCATGCCAAGTGCTGTTGCCGGTTTATCATTAGGAGAATACAGCGCACTATGTTTTGCGAATGCATTTTCTTTAGAAGATGGAGCACATATCGTTGGTATTCGTGGACAATTGATGGCCGATGCTTTACCACAGGGAACAACAAGCATGGCAGCAGTCTTGATGTTAGATGAAAACTTGATTTTAGAAGCTTGCCAAGAAGTCAAGCACATCGGTGTTTGTGAAATTGCCAATTACAATTGCCCTGGACAAATCGTCATCACAGGAGATAAAGAAGCAGTTGAACAGGCAAGCAAGCTTTGTTTAGAAAAAGGAGCAAGAAAGGTCATTCCTCTACAAGTGAGTGGAGCCTTCCATTCTTCTTTATTAGAACAAGCAAGCAGACGTTTAGAAACCGTATTAAAAGGATATCAACTACAAACACCAAGTATACCAGTTTATCATAATGTATCAGGAACACCACTAGAGGAAGATTTAGTTACCATCTTAGGGAAACAGATTTGTCACTCTGTATACTTTACACAAACCATCAACAACATGTTAAAGGATGGCATTGATGTGTTTGTGGAAGTAGGACCTGGAAAAACAATTAGTGGTTTTGTGAAGAAGATTACCAAAGGGAAAGATGTGAAAATCTTACATGTGGAAGATCAAGCATCATTAATGGCTTGTATTCAAGCATTGAAAGGATAAGTTATGGAAAGAAAAACAGCACTTATTACAGGTGCTTCTCGTGGAATTGGAGAAGCCATTGCAGTCTTATTATCAAAGGACTATAACATTGTCTTAAATTATGCACATAGCAAAGAATCTGCTCAACGTGTTTATGAACAATTAGATCCAAGTGGAAAACACTTGCTTGTACAATGCAACGTTGCCAATGATCTACAAGTGCAAACGATGATGAAACAAATTGTAGAAGTCTATGGACATATTGATGTATTGGTGAACAACGCAGGGATTACGAAAGATAATTTATTAATTCGCATGAGCGAAGAAGACTTTGATGATGTCATCAACATCAATTTAAAAGGTACTTATAACTGCATCCGTCACGTTGCACGTACGATGATGAAACAACGTAGTGGAAGAATTGTCAACATGGCAAGTGTTGTTGGCCTATGTGGAAATGTTGGTCAAGCCAATTATGCAGCTAGTAAAGGTGGCGTCATTGCCTTGACGAAATCATGTGCAAAAGAATTAGCGCCTCGTGGTATTTGTGTGAATGCGATTGCCCCTGGTTTTATTCAAACAGAGATGACAAGTGCATTAAGTGAAGATGTGATGAAGGCAGCAAAACAAAACATTCCAATGAAAACATTTGGAAGTGTGCAAGATGTTGCCAATGCAGTCGCATTCTTATGTAGTGAGGAAAGTCGCTATATTACAGGCCAAGTCTTAAATGTTGATGGCGGGATGGTGATGTAAGATGAAAAGACGAGTGGTTATTACAGGGATGGGTGTTGTTAGTCCCATTGGAAATAATGTAGAAGAAGTTTGGACTTCGTTACAAAAGGGTAGTTGTGGAATTGATGTCATTACCCATTTTGATCCTAGTGAATTTCGTGCAAAATTAGCTGGTGAAGTGAAAAACTTAGACATGGAACAGTATTTCACAAAACGTGAGATGAAGTTTAATGATCGCTTTACACAATTTGCACGTATTGCTGCTAAACAAGCATATATCGATAGTGGCTTAGCTAATGCAGACTTTGACCACGATGCGATGGGTGTGATTCTAGGTGGTGGAATCGGAGGAATTGAAACGATTGAAGGAGCGAGCAATACAGTAAAAGATCGTGGACCTAGTCGTGTTTCTCCTTACTTTATCCCAATGTCATTGATCAATCTTGCAGCTGGTAGTGTTGCTATCGATGTACAAGCAAGAGGCAATGTATCAAGTGTTGTAACGGCATGTGCTGCAAGTACAAATGCGATTGGGGAAGCCTTCCACCGTATTCGTGATGGCTATGAAACAATCATGTTTGCAGGAGGAAGTGAAGCAAGTATCACTCCTGTAGCTGTTGCTGGTTTTGCGAGCATGCGTGCGCTTCATGAAGGGCTTGATCCAAATCGTGCTTCCATTCCATTTGATAAAGAGCGAAAAGGCTTTGTCATGGGAGAGGGTGCTGGTATTTTAGTGTTAGAAGAATTAGAACATGCCAAAGCACGTCATGCAACGATTTATGGAGAAGTTGTTGGCTATGGCAGCAGTTGTGATGCAAACCATATCACAGCTCCATTAGCGGATGGTTCAAGTGCTGCAAAGGCAATGGTAAAAGCGGTGAAGGATGCAAACCTACAAATGCAAGATATCGATTATATCAATGCCCATGGTACAAGTACTCCATTAAATGACTCAAGTGAAACAAAAGCAGTAAAAGTTGCTTTTCAAAAGGATTATAAAAAGCCTTATGTATCAAGTACAAAATCAATGAGTGGTCACTTATTAGGTGCAAGTGGGGCTTTAGAAGCTGTGATTTCTACGCTTGCTGTTCGCAATGATTTTGTACCTGCTACGATCAATTATCAAGTGGTGGATGAAGCATGTGATTTAAACTTAGTTGTGAATGAAGGACTTCACACACCACTACATTATGCCATGTCAAATTCATTAGGATTTGGTGGACATAATGCAAGTATCATCATTTCAAAATGGGAGGATGCATAATGGTTTATAATAGCAATCAAATTCAAGAAATTATTCCACATCGTTATCCTTTCTTATTAGTGGATCGCATTGATTCCATCGAAGGAAATCGCATTGTTGGAACAAAGTGCATCACTGCAAATGAGATGCAATTCATGGGACATTTCCCAAGTAAACATATCATGCCAGGGGTGTTGTTGATTGAAGCATTAGCGCAAACGGTTGCAGTGTTATTATTAAGCAAAGAAGAAAACAAAGGAAAGATCGGTTTATTTGCTGGTATTAATAAAGCACGTTTTAAACGTCAAGTCATTCCTGGAGATCAAGTGACATTATGTTGTGAAGTTGTCAAAGAGCGTATGGGCATTGCCTTCGTGAACGCGAAAGCCATGGTCGAGGGCGAACTTTGTGTTCAAGCAGAATTGATGTTTGCGATTGATGAGGCCTAATGTTTTACATTAAGACATTTGATACCTTAGATAGCACGAATGATGAATGCAAGCAACACTATCATAAGTATCAAGATCGTAGTGTGATCATAGCAAAAAGACAAACAAAGGGAAGAGGACGCTTTGATCGTGTGTGGGAAAGTGAAAAAGACTTAACGTTCTCCATTCTTTATAAAAAGGATCTGCCCTTTCCCTTGATCTTTCCACTCGCGGTTGTGCATGCGTGCAAACGTGTTAACAAAGTTGCCATGATCAAGTGGCCAAATGATATTTTAATCGATGAGAAAAAAGTGTGTGGCATCTTGATTGAGCGCATCTATGAAGGAGCGAACGTTGCTGCCATGGTTGCAGGCATTGGTATCAACCTGAGTGAAAAAAGCGATGTTTTGCAACAAAAGGCAACGTATGTAAAAGAAGATGCGAAACAACTGTTAACCATCGTATTAGAAGAGCTTGCTTGTTTAGAAAAGAAGTCTAAACAACAACTACTTAAAGAGTATCAAAGCTATCATTTATTATATAAGAAAGATCTAGTACTTGATGATGTGTGTTATCAAGTACAAGAGGTACAACTAGATGGTAGTTTAAAAGTAGAATCAAAGGAAGGCGTGCGTTATCTTTACGGGGAGGAAGTAACGCTCGAACAGATGTATAAGGAGGATTTGTGATGTTTATATTTGGTTGTTTGTGTTTGCTTTATATCCTACCATTTTCATGGTTGGATGCACTCTTGGTGCGTAGAAAACCATTTGAAACACGTTATAAACATATGCGCTTTTGGTCAAAGCATGTATTATCATGCTTTCATTGTCGCATTGACGTAGACCAGCGTTTTGACCAGAAATTAAAGGGACCAATTTTATTTGTATCCAATCATCAAAGTGCCTTTGATATGGTAATTCAGATTGCAGTGTTATCCACTTGTTTTACCTTTATATCAAAAGAGGAAAACGAGAAGATTCCCTTTGTTTCGAGTTGGTCAAAATCATTAGAATTGATCTATTTTAACCGTGATGATCGAAAAAGTGCTATTCATATGTTAAGAGAAGCGGCTAGACAATTAAAAAGTGGACGAAACTTATTGATCTTTCCAGAGGGCACACGCGCAAAAGATGGTACACTATTACCACTACATGCAGGATCCCTACAACCTGCTTACATGGCAAAAGCAACCATTGTCGTCATGGTATTACAAAACTCTTATGAGTATAAACAAAACTTACTACATCATCGCCCTTTTGCTTTAACACTATTGCGTGCGTATCGCTATGAAGACTATCGTGATGTAAAAGTAGAACAATTGTGCAAACAAATTCAGGAAGAAATGGAAACAGAAAGAAATAACTACAAAAATTTTCATGAAAAATAATGTAAACGCTATACATTTCTATAATACATGGTAAAATATAGGATATAAAAAGCGAGGGATGCTCATGAAAATCGGAATTTTAGGTTATGGTAATTTAGGAAAAGGTGTTGAATGCAATTTATTGATGCAACCAGATATGGAATTGGTTGGTATTTTTACAAGACGTGATCCAAGTACTGTAAAAACACAAACCAATGCGCCAGTTTATACAATTGATGCCTTATATACAATGAAGGATGCAATTGATGTGTTGATCATCTGTGGTGGTAGTGCAAAAGACTTACCAGAACAAACACCAGAATTTGCTTCTTATTTTAATGTTGTGGATAGTTTTGACACTCATGCAAAAATACCGGAGCACTTTGATCGCGTCAATGAAGCAAGTTTAGCTAGTAAACATGTCAGTATCATTTCTGTAGGATGGGATCCAGGTTTGTTCTCCATCAATCGATTATATGGACAAGCCATTTTACCACAGGGAAAAGATTATACATTTTGGGGTAAAGGAGTTAGTCAAGGTCACTCCGATGCCATTCGAAGAATTGACGGTGTCAAGGATGCAAGACAATATACCATTCCCGTAGAAGCAACGCTTGTGCGTGCTAGAAATGGTGAACAAGTGGACTTTAGCGCAAGAGAAAAACACACACGTGAATGCTTTGTAGTTTGTGAGAAGGATGCTGATTTAGAAAGCATTGAACGACAGATTAAAACAATGCCAAATTACTTTGCAGATTATGATACTACTGTTCATTTCATCACAGAAGAAGAAATGAAAGCAAATCATGCCAACTTGCCACATGGTGGTATTGTGCTTCGCACAGGAAAAACAGGGCTAAACCAAGAACATACACAGGTGATGGAATATCAATTAACGCTAGATTCAAATCCTGAATTTACATCAAGTGTATTGCTTGCCTATGCAAGAGCTTGTTATCGCATGGCAGCAAGAGGACAATACGGTTGTAAGAGTGTGTTTGATGTTGCACCTATTGATTTACACCCTGGATCAGCTGAAGAATTACGTAAGACAATTTTATAAGAATGGGGAAACTAACTCATTCTTTTTTTATGAACAAAAAGCAAAGCTTACGGGTTTATTCCTAAAAAAAACATATTAACTATGTTATTTTAAGCAAAAATAATGTAAAATGTACACGTATCAAAAAGAATAGAAGAAAGATAGAGTAATTGGAGGTAAATATGAGCGGATTTTTTGGAGTAGCATCAAAAGAAGATTGCGTGTTAGACGTGTTCTTTGGAGTTGACTACCATTCACATCTAGGTACTAGAAGAGGCGGTATGGCAATTCATGGTAAAGAAGGGTTCCATCGATCTATCCACAATATTGAGAATTCCCCATTTCGTACGAAGTTTGAAAAAGACATTGAAGAATTTGAAGGAAATTTAGGTATTGGTTGTATTTCTGATCATGAGGCTCAGCCATTATTGGTTCGTTCTCACTTAGGGTCATTTGCAATCACGACAGTAGGACGCATCAACAATGTGGACGAGTTGCGTGATTTATGTTTTAAAAAAGGTACAACCCATTTCCTTGAAATGAGTACAGGAGAAATCAATCCAACAGAGTTGGTTGCATCTTTGATCAACCACAAAGATAGCTTTGTGGAAGGGTTGCATTATGTACAAGAAGTTGTGAAAGGAAGTATGTCTGTTTTATTAATGACATCGAAAGGTATTTATGCGGCACGTGATCGTGTTGGTCGTACACCGATTGTCATTGGTGAAAAAGAGAATGGGTATTGCGCAACATTTGAAAGTAGCGCATTCTTAAATCTTGGCTATCATCACTATCGTGATTTAGGTCCAGCTGAAATTGTTTATATGACACCAGATTATGTAGAAGTAAAACAGAAACCATCAGAACATATGAAAATCTGTAGTTTCTTATGGGTATATTATGGATATCCAACATCGACTTATGAAGGCGTAAACGTTGAATGCATGCGTAATCGTTGTGGAGAATTGTTATCAAAACGCGATGATGTAGAAGTTGACTGTGTTGCAGGTGTTCCAGATTCTGGTATTGCCCATGCAGTTGGTTATTCAAATGCATCAAGTATTCCATATTCCCGTCCATTTATTAAATATACACCTACTTGGCCACGTTCATTTATGCCATCAAGTCAAGCGCAACGTGCTCGTATCGCAAAAATGAAATTGATCCCAGTACAAGAGAATATCAAAAATAAACGTTTATTATTAATTGATGATTCCATTGTACGAGGTACACAATTAGGAGAAACAACACAATTCTTATACGACAGTGGGGCAAAAGAAGTACACGTTCGTCCTGCTTGTCCACCACTTGTATTTGGATGTAAATATTTGAACTTTTCTCGTTCAAAATCAGAATTAGATTTGATCACAAGACGTGTCATTTCACAATTTGAAGGAGACAATGTGTCTGATGAAGTCTTAGCAGAATATGTGGATCCAGAAAGCGAACGTTATCAAAAAATGTGCGAAGAAATTCGTAGACGTTCAAACTTCACTTCTCTTCGTTATCATCGTATTGATGACATGGTGGAAGCAATTGGATTACCAAAATGTAAATTATGTACGTACTGCTTCGATGGTAATGAAGACGAAAATGATGACTAAGCTATGCACTTGCATAGCTTTTTTGTTATACTAGTGAAGTAGATTGTGAGTGATGAATTTGAAACATATAGTAATTGGTATTTTAGCCCACGTAGATGCAGGAAAAACAACATTGTCTGAAGCAATGATGTATACAAGTGGTGCCATTCGTTCCTTTGGCCGTGTGGATCATAAAGATGCTTATCTTGATTATGATGCACAAGAGCGAGAGCGTGGTATTACGATTTATAGCAAGGAAGCAGAATTGACTTGGCATGATTTAACCATGTCCTTTGTGGATACACCAGGCCATGTCGACTTCACCTCAGAGATGGAGCGTACACTTCCTATCTTAGATTATGCGATTATCATCGTTAGTGCCCTTGATGGTGTACAAGCTCATACAAAGACGATATGGAATATGTTGAAAGCCTATCATATACCTGTTTTTGTATTTGTGAATAAGATGGATATTACTTACTCCACAAGAGAAGAATTAATTCATAACATGCAACGTGAATTAGATGCGCATTGCATTGATTTTGAACAAGAACAAGATCAACTATTAGAAGAAGTATCGATGTGTGATGATGCTTTATTAGATGCCTATTTTAACAATGGTACGATTCGTGATGAAGAACTGTCACAAGCCATTGCACAGCGTCGCGTCTTTCCATGCTTCTTTGGCTCTGCCCTAAAACTTGATGGTATCAAACGCTTATTAGATGGTTTAGAGATGTATGTCACACAACCTTTATATCCAAGTGAGTTTGGTGCAAAGGTGTATAAGATTTCGCATGATGAACAAAATAATCGATTGACGCATGTGAAAGTGACTGGTGGCGTGTTAAAAGCAAAGATGAAGCTATCAGAAAGTGAGAAAGTCGATCAATTGCGCAGCTATAGTGGACATAAATTTGAAATTATTCAAGAAGCACAAGCTGGAGAACTTTGTGTGATCAAAGGATTAAAAGAAATCCAAGTGAAAGATGGACTAGGTTTTGAAGAAGTGGATCATCATCAAGAAAGTGAAGCTGTGATGAACTATCATCTTGTTTTACCAAAGGGCAGTGATGCCTTTGTTGTGATGCGTGATTTAAAACCATTGATGGATGAAGATCCTACGCTTCATATTACGTATCGAGAAGATAAAAAAGAGATTCGTGTACAGATCATGGGTGAAGTACAGATGGAAATCTTAAAAGAAGCCATCATGAACCGTTTAGGAATTGAAGTGGGTTTTGATGAAGGAATGGTAAACTATAAAGAAACCATTCTTCATCCAGTGGAAGGGGTTGGACATTATGAACCCTTACGCCATTATTCAGAAGTCCATATCTTATTAGAACCACTACCAGCAGGAAGCGGAATTGTGATTGCATCGGAAGTTGGCAATGATTGCTTAGACCGGCACTGGCAACGGTTGATTGCGACACATATGGCTGAAAAAGAGCACGTTGGTGTGTTAGGTGGCTATCCGTTAACCGATGTTAAAATGACGTTGGTGAGTGGGAAAGCACATTTAAAGCATACCGATGGGGGAGACTTTAGACAAGCGACCTATCGTGCGATTCGTCAAGGTTTGATGAAGTGTGAATGTCAGTTGTTAGAGCCATATTATGACTTTCGCCTAGAAGTTCCTGTTGCTCAAATTAGCAAGGCTATCTTTGATTTAGAAGCGATGCATGCATCGTTTGAAATTGAACAACAAGAACAAGAGTATGCCATCATCAAAGGAGCAGCAAGTGTGGATCAAATGCGCGCTTATCCCTTACAAGTACGCTCTTATACAAAAGGAAAAGGGAAATTGCTATGTCGACTAGATGGTTATCGTCCAGTCCGCAATCAAGAAGACTTGTTGATGCAGATGACCTACGATCCTTTACGTGATGTGAAAAACCCATGCTCATCCGTCTTCTGTATTCATGGAAGTGGCGTGATCGTACCATGGGATGAAGTGGAAAATTATATGCATCTTCCATCCTATTTTCAACAACGTGCAAGTCATACGATGCAACATCGACCAACGAAGGTGGATGATGAAGAGTTGAAACGTGTGTTTGAAAGTATTTATGGAAAACCAAAAGAAAAGAAAAAAGTGAAGAAGATAGAACCGATGAAGCCTTCCATCATCAATCAAAAAGAAGTGAAGATTTTACCAGAGTGTTTGCTTGTGGATGGCTATAATATGATCTATGCTTGGTCTAGTTTAAAAGAACTTGCACGTGATCATATCGATGCAGCAAGAGATCGTTTGATCGATGCCCTAAATAATTATCAAGGCTATCATAAGTGTGAAGTGATTGTGGTCTTTGATGCTTATAAGCGTAAGCAACAAGGTGTTACGATTACTAAACAAGGCAATGTGCATGTCGTCTTTACCAAGACTTCGCAAACAGCAGATAGCTATATTGAGATGAGTACACACAAGCTTGCCAAAGACTATCGTATCAAAGTAGCAACGAGTGATGGGCTTGAACAATTGATTGTCATCGGACAGGGAGCAAGTCGCATTTCGGCACGTGAATTTGAAAAAGAAGTGATGAAAAATCATAACATGTCAATTGCGGAATATCACAAAAATCAACCTGCTTTTCGCCATCAGGCACTTGCACAAATTAGAGATTTTAATAAAAACGAAAGTGAAAAATAACAAAAATGTTGTAGTTCTAACATTCCTATTTTTCCTAAAAACTATATAAGTACACTTTAATAATTTTATACTTCTATAATGTGTGATTGTACAGCAAAATAATAATAAATTATGGTTTTTTCCCCTATTTTTATACATTATTAACTCTTTTTATGTTAAAATATCTATGTATTCAGAGGAAAGGACGATAAATACAGGAAAAAAGCAAGGAGTAAAACTATGAGACATCAATTTTCATGTAAGAATGTTAAAGATAACAAAGCATACTGGGAAGAGTTTAAAACAAGATTAACTTGTGGGGATGAAGTTAGTTTTACCAAGATTGAAAAATTTGGATTTGGTTTACTTGATTTACAAGAAAAACTAGAATTCTGTAAGGAACATGGAATTTCATTATATGATGAATCATTCCATCTTTCTTTAAATAGCGAAAGGGAATTAGCTATGTTTTATTATGTGTTATCATTGAAAAATGAGAATCACAGGGAGAAACAATTAAGTGGAATTAAAGAAGCGTTACGATTGAAAGAAGAAGGAAAAGGTACTTATGGTCGTCCAATCGCAGTCTTACCAAAAGACTTCGAAGAAAAAATTATTACTCTGAAACATGAACACAGACCTTTAGAAGACTATCGTAAAACGATTGGTATGAAAAAATCTACTTTCTACAAATACGCAAAAATTATTCTCAATAAAATTGAGGAAGATGATGAATACTAAAAAACTGACTTGATCAGTTTTTTTTTACTCATTTTACTTTACTAGTAAAGTATGGTATAAATGAACAGACTATAAGAAAAGGAGATTTTAAACATGAATGATAAAAGAAAAGTAGTACTTGTTGGTACAGGTTTTGTTGGAATGAGTATGGCATATAGTTTTTTAAGTACAGGTGGCATCAATGAATTAGTGTTGATTGATGTAAACTTTGATAAAGCGATGGGAGAAGCAATGGATTTACAACATGGTCTTCCTTATGCACATAGTAAAATGAGCATCAAGGCAGGAGATTATAGTGATTGTAAAGATGCAAGCTTAGTTGTGATTACAGCAGGTGTCACAATGAAAGAAGGAGAAAGTCGTTTAGATATTGCGGCAAAAGATGCAAGAATTATTAAAAGCGTTACGGAAAATATTATGGCTTCAGGTTTTGATGGAATCATCGTTGTCGCAAGCAATCCAGTGGATAGCATGACATATGTAGCACAAAAAGTCAGTGGGTTACCAAAAGAGCGTGTCATTGGTTCTGGAACAATTCTAGATACCGCACGTTTACGTTATCATATGAGTGAATATTTAAATATTTCATCAAGCAACATCCATGCCTATATCATGGGTGAACATGGAGATTCAAGCTTTGTTCCTTGGACAAATGCTTATATCGGATGTAAGAGTCTATTAAATTTATTAGATGAACAAGGCAAAGATCTAAGTGACTTACATGCTATCTATTCAACCGTACAACAAGCAGGATATGACATCATCAAATGTAAACGTGCGACGTATTATGGAATTGGGTTATCACTAAATCGTTTAGTACGTGCCATTCTAGATGATGAAAATGTCATCTTAACAGTATCTGTTTACCAAGAAGGTCAATATGGACAACATGGACTTTATATTGGTGTACCAGCTGTTGTGAATAAATATGGAATCAAAGAAACAATTTTATTAGAATTAAATGATGTGGATCAAGCAAAATTTGATGCAAGTTGTGATACGTTACGTAAAATCAATACAGAAATCATTGATCCAATCTTAAACGAGAACTAAGATAACATGAAACAAAAGATGATTGCGACATGGAAAATGTCATTTGAAGGAATGCAAAAAGCAAAAGCAGTCTTAGATCAAAAAGGCAGTGTAAAAGATGCCATCCTTTGTGCGATTCAAGATGTAGAAGCCAATGAAGCCTTTATCTCTGTTGGTCATGGTGGATTACCAAATCGTGATGGTGAAGTACAATTAGATAGTGCTTATATGGATGGAAATACGTTAGGCTTTGGTGGAATTGTGGAAGCAAAGCATATCCAAAGTCCAATTGCTGTTTCCGCTAAATTAAGCGAAGAAAATGTCAATTGCTTATTATCTGGTGATGGTGCGATGGAATATGCAAGCAAACATGGGTTTGCATTTCAAAATCATACGACGAAAGAAAGTCAAAGACGTTGGCAAGAAAAACGTCTACAAGAACAGCCGTTAAAGGCTTATGAAGGTCATGATACGGTTTGTGTCATTGCCAAACAAGAAGAGCATATGGCAGTTGGTGTTTCAACTAGTGGATTATTCATGAAGCATCAAGGACGTGTGGGAGATTCTTGTATTATCGGCTCTGGTTTTTATTGTGATGCAAGTGTTGGCGCTTGTGCTGCAACAGGACTTGGAGAAGACATTATGAGAGGCTGTCTATCGATTCGTGTTGTGGATAGCCTAGCACAAGGCAATGCCATTGAACATGTCTTAGATGATATTCTAGATGCCCATATCAAGCGTATGAAGCAAAGCAACCGCACTTGTGATGCCATTAGCTTGATTGCTATGGACGTGCAAGGAAATACGTATGCATCAACAAACATCAAACAATTTCCATTTGTTGTCAATGATGAAAACAAAACAACACTCATGGTTGCGACTTATCAAGATGGAAAGCATGCAGTGTTTGAAGCAGACGAAGAATTTATCAGAACCTATACTGGTGATTAACCATAAAAAAAAGAGGAATCGAGTAAATATCGATTCCTTTCTTTATAATGTTTTATTTACCAACTTTTGTTGGGAAATAAACCGTATTTGGTTTATCTACATAATATGCTTTTTCTTGTTCAAGCAATGTTGACATGGTAACGAATTGATATCCTTTATCATGTAAGATTTTTAATGCACGTTTTGTACCAGCAACACTTTCATCATGAATATCATGAAGTAAGATTACACGATATCCTAAATCAGCATGTTGTTCAATGATGTTTGCGATGGATACTGGATCATGGCTTTGCCAGTCTAATGTATCAATATCCCAGTTGATGAAGTCAAGTCCACAAACACTTTCTAATGTATCATTGATTGCCCCATAAGGTGGACGCATGAAACGAGGTTCGTGTCCTGTTAATTTAAAGATGGCATCATTTGTATCATAAACTTCATGACTAACTTCTTCTGCATTCATATATCCTTTTGCAGCAATTCCTTCTGAGTGATCCCATGAGTGGTTCGCAAGTTCATGTCCACGTTTATACATATCTTTTACAGTATTAGAGTAAACTTCTACATTTTGTCCTAACATGAAGAATGTTCCACGACCGTTATACTTTTCTAATTCTTTCATAATTTCAAGCGTATTTGGATCTCTTGGACCATCATCAAATGTAAAGGCGATGACCTGTTTGTTTTTATCAATTGCAGGTTGTGGTTTTGGTGTGATTTCTTCACCTTTATATAAAGATGGAATGTTTTTGTTGATCAATGCGACATATGGTGTATCTTTTGCATAAGTAAGTGTTACATTTTTAGAAGTATCATGGTCAAAATAGAATGTGACTTCTTTTTCACCAATGATGAAATTATCTAAATTTTTCAATGTGATTAATTTTTCATCAACTTTGTTTGCTTTCGCAAGGTCTTTTAATTTTTTAACATAATCTCTACGAACAACATCTCTGTGTGTCATTAATTTTTTATTTTTTAAATCATAGTTGTAAGAAATTGATTCATTTTTTAAGACTTTATCTTGTTCGTTTTTCCAAGTTTGATGGAATGTTAAACTCACATATTGATCGTAGATTTTATTTACATCATAATCTACCATCATAAATGTCATTTGATCAAATGTTTGATTTTCTTTTACATAGTCTTTTTTATAAGATTCTACAATTTTATTTAACTCTTCTTCTTCGAATTCTGGATAATATACGGATAAATAAGAGTTTGCTTCAAGATTCTCTTTTTTGTCATGTTCTACATCACCATATTTCTTTGTTTCTTCATTGTAGGTATTGTATGCAGCATACGGATCATTTGCAAACATGGAAGCTAATTTAAATCCTAGAAAAATAGCTAATAATGCAACGACAATAACAATGAGTAGGCGTTTTGGATCAATTTTTGATTTTGTTTTATTCATGTTGTTTCCTCCCTTTTCATATTCATACTTTTACGGTTTCTATTATATCAAACTTGTAATAGAAATCATATGAGACCATCCTTATTATGACATAAAATGATAGCGTTTTTCTTAATTTTATTTTAATTTTCATCTTATCCGAAAAAAAGTGAATTTTCTTTGGACATCTAGGGCTTTTTAGTACATACTATAAGTAGGTTGAAACAAAAGTAGGAGGAAAATCATATGAATCAAGCTAGTTTACACAAATTAAGTTGCGGATTGTACTTAGTATCTAGTCAATTCGAAGGACAAAGCAGTGGTTGCATCGCAAACACATTACAACAAGTGACATCATCACCTGTACAATTGAGTATTACTTTAAACAAGAATAATTACACAGAACAATTGATTGAAAAAAGTGGTACTTTTAACGCAGTTGTTTTAAGCCAAAATGTGGACATGGACGTTATTCGTCATTTCGGTTTCCAATCAGGAAAAGACGTTGTGAAATATGAAACAGTGGATCATAAAGTGGATAGCTTAGACATCCCTTATATTCAAAAACATGCCGTTTCTTATTTTACATGCAAAGTGGTTTCTACATTAGATGTTGGAACACATGTAATCTTCGTTGGTGAAGTTGTTGAAATGGAAATCTTAAATGAAGAAGAAGTTATGACTTATGCTTATTATCATAAGGTAAAAAATGGAGCAACTCCAAAAAATGCAAGTAGCTATCAAGAAAAAGCGGAAAAGAGTGGATGGCGTTGTACAGTATGTGGATATATTTATGAAGGAGAAGAACTTCCTGAAGACTTTATTTGTCCACTTTGTGGAGTTCCAGCATCATTCTTTGAAAAAGTTTAAAAAAAGTGTTTTACATTTTAGCAAATTGTGTTATTATAAAAAATATTTTTTATAAAACTTAAAAATTTTATGGAAAATATGAAAAAAATGGTGTCGAATTCGTGCAAGAATAGGCACTTTATGTTAAACTGTTAATGGAAAAGAAGGAGCGTAATTTATGAAACAAGACATGATTGTAATTTTAGATTTAGGAAGCACTGAAAATACTAGATTAGCAAGAGAAATTCGTGAATTAGGAGTATATAGCGAAATTTACCCACACGATATCACAGCTGACGAACTAAATAAATTATCAAATGTAAAAGGAATCATTATAAATGGTGGTCCTAATCATATGATTGATGGTGTACGTATCGACGTAGAAAGCCATATCTATGAAGGAAACATTCCATTACTAGCAGTAGAACATGACATTGCAAAATGCGAAAACAAATTAGCAACTTGGGATGCTGAAAAAGAAACTCGCTTAAATGTATTAAAAGAGTTTGTATTTGACACATGCAAATGTGAAACAAACTGGAATATGAAAAACTTCATCGAAGATCAAGTTGAATTGATCCGCGAACAAGTTAAAGATAGAAAAGTATTATTAGCATTATCTGGTGGAGTAGACAGCTCAGTTGTTGCAGCTTTATTAATTAAAGCAATCGGTAAACAATTAGTATGTGTACACGTTAACCACGGATTAATGAGAAAAGGTGAATCTGAAAGCGTTGTTGAAGTATTCAAGAACCAATTAGATGCAAACTTAGTTTATGTTGATGCATCTGATCGTTTCTTAGGATTATTAGATGGTGTTGAAGATCCAGAAGCAAAACGTAAAATCATCGGTACAGAATTCATCCGTGTATTCGAAGAAGAAGCACGTAAATTAGAAGGAATTGATTTCTTAGCACAAGGAACAATCTACCCAGATATTATCGAAAGTGGAACAAAAACTGCTAAAGTTGTTAAATCTCACCACAACGTTGGAGGATTACCTGATGATTTAGCATTCTCACTTGTTGAACCATTACGTCAATTATTCAAAGACGAAGTTCGTGCATGTGGATTAGAATTAGGATTACCTCACGATATGGTATTCCGTCAACCTTTCCCAGGACCTGGATTAGGTGTACGTTGCTTAGGAGCAATCACTCGTGAACGCTTAGAAGCTGTAAGAGAATCAGATGCAATTCTTCGTGAAGAATTCGCTAAAGAAGGATTAGAAGGTAAAGTATGGCAATACTTCACAATCGTTCCTGGATTCAAATCAGTAGGTGTAAAAAATAACGAAAGATGCTTCGAATACCCAGTAATCATCCGTGCCGTAAACACAATCGATGCAATGACTGCTTCAATCGAAGATATCGACTGGCCAGTATTACACAAAATCACTGACCGTATCTTAAACGAAGTTCCAAACGTTAACCGTGTATGCTATGACTTAACACCAAAACCATGTGGAACAATCGAGTGGGAATAAAATTATAATGTAATTAAAACCTCTGAAAACGCCTTATTTATGGGCTTTTCGGAGGTTTTTGTTTTTCTTAAAACCTCTCATCGTACCAAAAGTGTACCACCTAGAGAGAAGATGCATTATTCCCATAGCTTAAATCATAAGTGAAGATAACATATCAGCAATTTCATTTTGCTTATTCGGATATAAATGCGAATAGGTATTTAATGTTGTTTGTATATCTTCGTGTCCAAGGCGTTCACTTATCGCAAGAGGTGGAACGCCTTTTTCAATAAGTAAACTTGCGTGGGAATGTCTTAAATCGTGAATACGAATCTTTTTAACTCCGGCAAGTTCACTGTACTTTTTCATTGCACGATAGAGTGAACTTTTCGTTGTTGGAAACAATCTTTCGTTCGGCTTGTAGCCATAAATTGTTTTCGAATATTCTTTCACTAAATTCATAATCGGTAATGATATAGCAACAATTCTTTTGCTCTTGGGTGTCTTTGGTTCTTTGATAATTTCTTTCTTATCCACAACGGCATAGCTTTTGT